>Ga0214473_10002599_pt1 | contig 22161 bp, 23 predicted proteins | sample RVTome_7_FD_203509 | JGI IMG/M metagenome (GOLD analysis project Ga0214473, IMG submission 203509) | Soil microbial communities from uranium-contaminated site in the Upper Colorado River Basin, Wyoming, United States - RVT98D197 | ecosystem: Environmental > Terrestrial > Soil > Contaminated >... | reverse complement strand
CGGCCTCGTCGGCCATGTTGAGGGCCAACACCTGTGGCAGCCCCAACTCCGCCAACTGCAGCGTCAGCAGCAAGGTGCGGGAGAGGTTCTTGGCATCGCCCACCTGCAGGATGGCCCGCAGCGGCTCTTCCAGCAAGGCCTGCGAGGTGGCGCGCTCGTCCTCCGTGTGGGAGGGGAAGGTCAGGATGCCCGGCGTGTCCAGCAGCAGCGCGTCCGGCAGGCAGGTGATCGCTCCGCGGGTGACCTCCACGGTGGTGCCCGGGTAGTTGGAGACCGTCACTCGCCTCCCGGTGAGCCGATTGAACAGCACCGACTTGCCGACGTTGTGGTGGCCGATCAGGGCGATCACGTTTCGCCCGTTGGCACTCAGCTGCGGGTTGTTGCCGCAACACTCCATCGGTGGCCTAGGCTCCGTTGGGGTCCGGGGCGACCACGTGAATCTGGCGCGCCATTTGGCTGCCCACGACCACCTCGCCCTGCGGCGTGCGTAGCCGGCGCAGCTGGTCGGTGGGTTCGATGGAAACCAGGGCGACGAGCGCGCCGGGCACCAGCCCGTGCTCGGCCAGGTAGTGCAGGGAGTCCGAGCCGACCGCCGCGACCCGCCGGATCGTGGCTTGATCCCCCGGTGTCAGTTCGCTCAGCGGCCGGCCGATGGGCGGCTCCCATTGACCCTCCGGAGAGGGGATGGGATTACCATGGGGGCAGTACGCCGGATGGCCCAGGAAGGCGGCCAGGGCCTCGGTGACTTCCGCCCCCACCGAGTGTTCCAACTGGCAGGCCAGCTCGTACAACCGCTCCCAGGGGAGCCCGAGCTGTACCGACAGGAAGCACTCCCACAGCCGCTGCCGCCGCAAGATGGAGGAGGCCAAGCGTCGTCCCGCGGCGGTCAGGGCCACGCCCTTGTACGGCAGGTGCTCCACCAGCTTCTGTTCCTGAAGCCGGCGGATCATCTCGCTGGCGGAGACCGTGGTGATCCCCAATCGTTCCGCCAGGGTGGAAATGGGCACGATGCCGGACTCGTCCGCCAGCTCATGGATGGACTTCAGGTACATCTCCGCGCTTTCACCGAAGGCGATTTTCTCGGCCATGCCGTCTCCCGAGCGACTAGGTATAAGGCTTACCTTATAGTAGAGATGCAGGCTTCCCTTGGAATGTGCAGGGTGTCACCCGGTAAGCGGCCGGATGTAACCTCCCCGAAGGACCATGCCGCCTAGCGATCAACGGCGCCTCAGGACACTACTGGCCGGGCTGCTGCTGGCCCTGGGCCTGGTGTGGCTGGTGGTACTCGGACGCAACCAGCCCTCCCCCGCAGGCGCCGAGCCGCTGGCAGTTCCCACCGCCATCGGGGAGGACTGGTATCGCCTGTATTTCAGCGAGCCGGGCGGGCTCAGCGCCGTCCGACTGCGAGGGGGCCCCGATGCCGCGTTGGCCGAGGCCATCGACCAGTCCCAGTATTCGGTCGACGTAGCGGCCTACGACCTCGACTTGTGGAGCATTCGTGACGCCCTGATCAGAGCCCACCGGCGCGGGGTGGAGGTCCGGGTCGTCACCGAGGCCGACAATCTCGGCCATCGCGAGATCGTCGATCTGGCCGCCGCTCGAATTCCGGTGATCGGGGATAACCAGCCCTCCCTGATGCACCACAAGTTCGTGGTCATCGATCGCCTGGAGGTCTGGACCGGCTCGATGAACCTGACGTTGGGAAGCGCCTACTGGGGCAACAACAACCTTCTGGCACTCCAGTCCGGTGAGCTAGCCTCCAGCTACACGCGTGAGTTCGAGGAGATGTTCCTGGAGAATCGCTTCGGAGCCGTGTCGCGGGCGGACACCCCCATCCATCGGGTGGTCATCGGCGGGGCCGAGGTGCAGGTGCTCTTCTCGCCGGACGACGGCGTTCTCCAGCAACTGCTGGCGCTCGTCGGAAATGCCAAGCACAGCATCGAGTTCCTAGCCTTCGCCTTCACCTCGACGGACCTGGCCCAGGCCATGATCACCCGCGCCGATCACGGAGTGCAGGTGCGCGGGGTGTTCGATGCAGAGCAGGCTGGGGGGCAAGGATCGGTCTACCCGCTGATGCGGGAGGCCGGAATCGACGTCCGATTGGACAGCTTGCGCGGGGACATGCATCACAAGGTGATCCTCATCGACCGGGCCATCGTGGTGACGGGCTCCTACAACTTCAGCCGCAGCGCCGAGGAACAAAATGACGAGAACCTGCTCATCCTGCACGCCCCGAAGGTTGCGGCTGAGTACTTGATAGAATTCGACCAGATCTTCCGGCGGGCGCCCCGCTGAACCAGCGCGGCAACCGTCGCTAGCCGCACAGAAACGAGACCGGCATGGACGACTACGAGAAACTTGGATCCTTCTACCTCGGCAGACTGTATGACCTGGCCAAGAAGAAGGCCGCCGATGGACTGCTGCTCTACGACTCGAAGGACCTGGTGACCCACGCAGTCTGTGTCGGTATGACCGGAAGCGGCAAGACGGGGCTGTGCCTGGCGCTGCTCGAGGAGGCGGCCCTGGATGGGATTCCAGCCATCCTCATCGACCCCAAGGGCGATCTACCCAACCTGCTGCTTACCTTCCCGAAACTGCAAGCGGAGGACTTCCGACCGTGGGTAAGTGAGGAAGAGGCAAGCCGTAAGGGTCTCTCCGTCGAGGAGTTCTCCCAGCAGCAGGCCGACCTGTGGAAAAAGGGTCTGGAGGAGTGGGGACAGACCGGCGAGCGCATCCAACGCCTGCGAGAGGCCGCGGAGTTTGTCGTGTACACGCCGGGCAGCAGCGCCGGATTGCCGATCTCCATCCTGAAGTCGTTTGCTACGCCAGAGGCGGCTGTTCTGGAGGACGGCGAACTTTTCCAGGATCGAGTCGGCACGACCGTGATAAGCCTGCTCAACCTGGTTGGTATAGAAGCCGAGGCTGTCCAAAGCCGGGAACACATTCTGCTTTCCACGATCTTCGGCTGGGCATGGAAGAACGGTGAGGACTTGAGCCTGGAGGCGATCATCCGGTATGTGCAGGATCCTCCGATGGAGAAGGTCGGTGTTCTCGACCTGGAGACCTTCTATCCGGCCAAGGAGCGCTTCGAGCTGGTGGTGGCGCTCAACAACCTGTTGGCCGCCCCGGGCTTTGCTGCCTGGATGGAGGGCGAGGAACTGGACATCAGCCAGCTGTTGCACACCGCCGACGGGAAGCCCCGCCACTGCATCTTCTCGATCGCCCACCTGAATGACGCCGAGCGTATGTTCTTCGTCTCGCTCTTGCTCACGCAGGTGCTCGGCTGGACCCGCTCACAACCCGGCACGGCCAGCCTGCGCGCCATCCTCTACATGGACGAGATCTTCGGTTTCTTCCCGCCGGTGGCCAACCCGCCCTCGAAACTGCCGTTGCTGAGCCTGCTCAAGCAAGCCCGGGCCTATGGTCTCGGCGTTGTCCTGGCCACCCAGAACCCGGTGGATCTGGACTACAAGGGCCTTTCCAATGCAGGGACCTGGTTCATCGGTCGCCTGCAAACCGAACGCGACAAGGCCCGGCTGCTCGAAGGGTTGGAAGGCGCAGCCGCGGCAGCCACGGCCTCGTTTGATCGGCGGCAAATGGAGGAAACGCTGGCGGGCCTGGGCCAGCGGATCTTCTTGATGAATAACGTTCACGAGGATGAGCCGGTCGTCTTTCAATCTCGTTGGGCGATGAGTTACTTGCGGGGCCCGATGACCGGTTCGCAAATCAAGGCCCTGATGACCCCGCTGAAGTCGAAAGTGACCGCTCCGAGAGTCCCAGCCGCTGCGGCGCCGGCGCCCGCCGCCGACACGGTCTCAGCAGTGGCCGCGACCGTCGGCTCGCTGCCCACAGTCGCCGCGGAGGTGCCTCAGTTCTTCATCCCCATTGAGGCCGGGGGCCCAGCCGGCAGCGACCTGCTCTATCAACCCCTGGTGCTCGGCGCGGCCAGGCTCAGCTTCACCGACGCCAAGGCCGGTGTGGATACGACGCAGGAACTGGTCTTCACCACCCCTATTCACGATGCGGCACTCCCGGTGCAGTGGCAGGAATCCACCGAGGCCGGCTTCGCCGCGCGTGACCTCCAGAAGTCCCCGGCGGCGGGGGCCCGTTTCGCCGAACTGCCCGCCCCGGCGGCCAGACCCAAGAGCTATGTCACGTGGGAGAAGGAGTTCGCTAACTGGCTCTACAACAGCCGGCGGCTCACGCTTTGGAAAAGCCCCCGCCTGGGCGAACTGTCTCTTCCCGGCGAATCCGAGCGCGATTTCCGGGTGCGCCTTCAGCAGGTCGCGCGCGAGCATCGTGACCAGGCCGTGGACCAGCTGCGTCAGAAGTACGCACCGAAGATCGCCACCTTGCAGGATCGGATTCGCCGGGCGCAGCAGGCGCTGGATCGGGAACAGAAGCAGGCCACGGATCAGAAGATGCAGACGGCGATCTCGTTCGGAGCCACACTGCTGGGCGCCTTTGTGGGTCGCAAGGCGCTGAGCGCGACGACGCTCGGCCGGGCCACCACCGCGGCCCGCGGGGTGAGCCGGGCCGTCAAGCAGCAGGAAGACGTCGGGCGGGTGGAGGACACCGTCGAAACACTTCAGCGGCAGCTGCTTGCACTGGAAGAGGAATTCCGTTCGGAAACCGCGGAGCTCGAAAGCAAGCTCGATCCGCTGAGCGAAAGTCTCGAGAGCGTCAGCGTTCGACCCAAGAAGTCCGGTATCTCAGTGCAGTTGGTCGCACTGGCCTGGGCGCCGCGGCGGTAAGGTCGGAGTAGGGAAGCGTAAGCGGCGCCTCCAACCTGGCACTAGGTTGGAGGCGCCGCGGCCTGCACGGCGGACCGTCCTGCGGGCGGTCTACCTCGACGATCTGCGGGTGGTCTTGCGGGCTGTCTTCTTGGTGGACTTGCGTGCCGTCTTCTTGGTCGACTTCCTTGCCGGTGCCCTCTTGGTCGTCTTCTTCGCGGTCTTCTTGGTGCTCTTCCTTACAGTTTTCTTCGCCATTGTTCTCTCCTTCAGCTTCTTGGGTTTCGGTTACTCCCGCCGTGCCTCAGGCGTGTACGTTATAGCATGTTAGTGAGAATGCACAAGTGGGGTGCAAGCGCGCGCGTGGGCCGCGCGGCTAGTACTCTTGTACGAGTCCCCAAGTGGGAATCGAAATGTGCGACTTACAACGCGTCCAGCGGCCAGGTCGGTAGCACGTCGATGTCCAGCGCGTCGCGCTGTCCCGCCAGGAAACGACGATGGCCGACCGCGGCGGTCATGGCGGCGTTGTCGGTGCACAATTCCAACGGTGGGGTGCGCACAACGATCTCTGCTTGTTCCTGAAACGCTTTGCGCAGCGGCTCGTTGGCCGACACTCCACCGGCCACCAGGATCTCGCTGGCCTTAAATTCTTTGGCCGCCGCCAGAGTCTTGCCCACCAGCACCTCCACCACCGCGGCCTGGAACGAGGCGGCGTAGTCTGCGATGGGAAGTCCGGGGCGCGGCGCGTCCACGCCGGCCTCCAGGTTGGGCTGGCGCTTGCGCACTTCCCGCAGCACCGCGGTCTTCAAGCCGCTGAACGAAAAATCCCAGGTGCCCTCCAACCAGGCCCGCGGGAATTTGAAGGCGGACGGGTCCCCGTTGTCCGCCGCGGCCTGCACCGCCGGTCCGCCGGGGTAGGCCAGTCCCAACAATCGAGCCACTTTGTCGAAGGCTTCTCCGGCGGCGTCGTCCAGTGTGCCGCCCAGGCGGCGGTATTTCAGATGGTCCTGCATCAGCACCAACTCGGTGTGACCGCCGGAGACGATCAACGCCAGCAGCGGGAACTGCGGCTCTGGCTCACTCTCCACCAGCCAGATGGAGTACAGGTGGGCCTCCAGGTGGTTGATCCCGATCAGCGGCAGCGCGCTGGCCAGCGCCAACCCCTTGGCCATGTTCATGCCCACCACCAGCGACCCCGCCAATCCCGGCCCGCGGGTGACTGCCACTGCGTCGATGGCCTCCAGACCGGCATGGGCCTGCGACAATGCCTGTTCTACCACCGCGAAGATGCTTTCCACGTGCATGCGCGAGGCCACTTCCGGGAACACTCCGCCGTATTGGGCATGCTGGGCCGCTTGAGAAGCCACGATGCTGGAGCGGATGAAGCGTCCATTCTCCACCACCGAGGCGGCGGTCTCGTCGCAGGAAGTCTCGATGCCCAGGATGCGGGTCGCTTCGCTCAAGCTGCCCTCCGGGTCGGCCTCACGCTCCCGGCACCTTGAGCACCAGATCGGTGGGGAAGGACGCCAGCACTTCGAAGCCGCCGTCCGGGCGGGCCCAGACCGTGTCTTCCACCCGGGCGCCCAGCTCGCGCTCGGGGTAGTACAGCCCCGGCTCGAAGGTGAACACCATGTTCGGCAGCAGCCTATCCTGGTTGACCTCCAGGTGGGTGAAGTTGGGAGTCTCGTGGACCTCCAGCCCGAGCCCGTGGCCGAGGCTGTGGACGTAGCCGGTCTCGGTCTGCAGGTCTTCCATCACGGTGGGATGTCCGCCCGCCTGGAAGCGCTCGCAGGCCATGATCTGATAGTCGCGGCACGGAGAGTTGGCCTGCAGCTTGGGGAAGACGGACTGGTAGGTTTCGAGCACATCCTGGTGCAGCGACTGCAGTTCCTCGCTGGCGTAGCCCAGCGACCACGTCCGGGTGAAGTCGTAGAAGTAGCCGCCGCCGGCCTCGCAGGGAAATAGATCGAAGATGATGGCCTTTCCAACCGGAACCGGCTGGTCGTCCTGACCGGCGCTGTGCGGGATGCCGGCGTCGCGCCCGGCGGCGAAGATGGTGCCGTGCGGGTTCTCCGCCCCGCGCATGGCCAGCCACAGGTTGATGCGCCGCTTGACCTCGCCGATCGTCAACACCTCACCTTCCCGATTGACGAGCATCCCGTCCTTGGCCTGGTGGGAGGTCAGATAACCGGCCACGTCGGCGGCGACCGCGGTGGTGGTCTTGCCCATCTGCCGGATGCGGTCCACTTCCTCCGGGTCCTTGGTGGCGCGGGCCCGCACCAGGGCCGCGCTGGAGGACTGCTCGGGCACGATCTCCAACCCCGGCAGCTCTTGCTCCAGCCGGCGGAACAGGCCGTAGGCCGGCCCGACCTCGAAGCTGCCGTACAGCGCCAGCCGGCCATGCACTCCGAAATCCTGGAAGATGCGGGACATGCGCAGAGCGGAGGCCAGGTTGCGATCGCCTCCGGCTTGGTCCAGCAGCGCGGCGTAGTCGTAGTCGTCCAGGTTCTTGGTCTCCATCCCGGTGCCGGCCGCCTCCTCGCGTTCCATCGAGCCGTGGAACAGCACCGGGGTCTGGCCCCGCCGCTTGAGCAGGTAACCGTGGGTCAGGTTGATCGTGCCGGTGAAGTAGCACAGGGAGGGGTTGTGATTGCCGCGGCCGATCACCAGCACGGCATCCAGCCCGGCTTCTTCCATCAAACGGTCAAGGTCTGCTCTCAAGGTCTACTCCTCTGCTGCGCGCGCCGATTTCACACCGGCCAGCAGCGGCTCATCCTGGCCGGCCAGCACGGTTCGCGGATCCAGCAGCACCCGGTCCTGCTCCACCCGGGCGATCACCGGAAGCTCCTCTTCCCGCAACCGGGCAGCCAAACTATCCGGGCTGCGGGCCTGCAATGCCAGAACCCAGGTGGGCAAGGTCTCTTCCGGCAGGCTGCCTCCACCCACGGTCGAGCGGCTTTCCAGCACTTCACCGGCGCCCAGCCCCGCCTGCCAGGCCAGGGCTCGCTCCCGCTGTTGCTCGGCGCCGGCGGCGATCATGCGCCACACCGGGATCTGCTCCAGCGCCTCTTCGCGCAGGTAGTGCAGCAGGGTGGCCGACAACGCAGCCAGGCACAGTTTATCCGGGCGCAGGGCGCGGGCAAGGGGGTGGCGGCGCAACCGGTCGATCCAATCCCGATCTCCCACCAGGATGCCGGCCTGGGGCCCGCCCAGCAGCTTGTCGCCGGAGAAGGCCACCAGCGAGGCGCCGGCCCGGAGCGATTCTTGCACGGTGGGCTCGTGGCCGAGTCCGAATTGGGCGGTGTCCAGCAGCGCGCCGGATCCCAGATCATCCAGCAGCGGCAGGCCGTGCTGCTTGGCCAGCTGGGCCAACTCGTCCAGGCCCGGCTCGGCGGTGAAGCCCAGGATGCGGAAATTGGAGTGATGGGCCCGCAGGATCAGGGCAGTGCGTTCGCTCAAGCCGGCCTGGAAGTCCTGCAGGTGGGTGCGGTTGGTGGTGCCGACCTCCCGCAGCTTGGCGCCGGATTGCTGCATGATCTCCGGGATGCGGAAGCCTCCCCCGATCTCGATCAACTGCGAGCGGGAGACCAACACCTCCTTGCGGCGGGCCAATCCGGTAAGCGCCAGAAGCACGGCAGCGGCGTTGTTGTTGACTACCAGGGCAGCCTCGGCGCCGACCAGGTGCGTCAGCAGCCCCTCGGCGTGCAGGTCGCGCTTGCCCCGGGTGCCGCGCGGCAGGTCGAATTCCAGCGTGCCGTATCCGGCGGCGGCCGCCAGGGCGGCCGCTTGAGCGGCGGGGCTGAGCGGCGCCCGGCCCAGATTGGTGTGCAGGATCACGCCGGTAGCGTTGATCACCGGCCGCAGCGTCGGGACCAGCCAGTCGTGCAGCGCTTCCCGCGTTTGTGCAAGCAGCTCCATGGATTCGGGCACCGCGCCGCCCTCACGAATGGAGTCGCGAGCGGCCTCCAACCGGGCGCGCAGTGCCTGCAGCGTGAGGCTTCTGCCGAATTCCTGGACCAACGTGTGGGCGGCTTCCGTCTGCAGCAGCCGGTCCACCGAGGGGAGTTGGCGCAGGCTCACCGGCGCGGGCTCCACAGGCTGCGCTCCAGCAGGCGGACGAACCATTCCAGCACGACGAAGCCGGCGGCCAGCAGCAGCGCCAGCGGCAGGTTGAGCGCCCGGTTGATCTGCAGCCAGGTGCACAGCGCGGTGAAGAAGGCGAACCACAGCGCCTGGCGCAACAGCACCCGGGAAGTGGCGGCTCGGCGGGCCGGGAAGCGACGGTGCAGCAGCCACAGGAAGGGCAGGGCCGTGCCGGTCGCAGCCAGCGTGAGCAGGAAGAAGAACAACCAACGCGGCCCCACCGTGGGCAGGGTGGTGATTAGCAGCAGGTACAGACCGCTCCAGCCCGCCACGATGAGCAGGCCGGAGGTGATCATCAGGCTGCGGTAATCCGGGGAGGGGCGATCCGGCATGCGGGCTCGACGGGCGAGGCTGGCGCATTATAGCGCGGCGCGAAGTCGGGCGCCCCGAGGGGCGTAACGCCTCCAGGAGCGCCGGCCAGAAGGCGATCCCACGGCCGCCGGCAGCCGGTGTGCCCCGAAGTGATATACTGCCGGGCTGTCGGCTGCACAACGCAGGAATCGAGACGACCAGAACTTGAAACGACCGAGACGCTTCACCGAGGGTTCCGAGGAGAAGGCGCTGCGGCGCCGGCGGACGCCCCGGCCGGGACGCACACCATTGGCCGGGCGCTCGAGGATTCCCGGTTGGCTGGTGTGGGGATTGGGCCTGGCTTTCGTGGCCACCGCCACACTGTCGGCCTGGGTGGTGTACGCCGCGGTGCGGGACGTCACCTCGGTCTGGACCGGGCAGGGGCTGCCGGCGCTCTTCACCGCCCGGCAGGGAGACGCCACTCCGGATCCCACTGACCCGGCCCAACCGGCCCAGGAGCCCACGCCCAACCTGGAGGCCGAAGGACAGGCCTGGAACGGGGTCGACCGGATCAACATCCTGCTTATGGGTCTGGATTACCGGGACTGGGAGAGCGGCGAGGGGCCACCCCGCACCGACTCCATGATGCTGGCGACCCTCGACCCGATCACGGGATCGGCGGGGATGCTCTCCATCCCGCGTGATCTGTGGGTTGAGATCCCCGATTTCGAGCACAACCGCATCAATACCGCCTACTTCCTGGGCGAGAGCTTCCGGATGCCCGGCGGCGGACCCGCGCTGGCCATGCGCACGGTGGAGAACTTGCTGGGCGTGCCCGTGCAGTACTACGCGGTGATCGAGTTTGGGGCCTTCGAGCGGGCTATCGACGAGGTCGGCGGACTGGACATCCAGGTCTTCGAGGACATCAAGCTCTCGCCGCTGGGGAGGACCAGCTTCTGGGCCCGGATCGGTTCTCATCACTTCGACGGGGCCAGCGCGCTGGCCTATGCCCGGGCGCGCAAGACCGAAGGCGGGGACTTCGACCGGGCGGAGCGGCAGCAGCAAGTGGTGCTGGCCATCCGGGACTCGGTGTTCGAGATGGGCGTGGCGGAGCTGCTGGCCCGGGCGCCGGCCATCTACCGCGAGTTGGCCTCCGGCATTCACACCAACCTGAGCTTCGACCAGATGGTGGCGCTGGGGTTAATGGGAGTCCAGATCCAGGACTACGAGGTGCGCCGGGGCGTAATCGCGCCGCCGGACATGGTGCTGCTGGAGACGCACCCGGACGGCTCACAGGTGCTCAAGCCGGTCCCAGATGCCATCCGCCAGCTGCGGGATCAGGTGTTCACCGGGGCCGGCGCCATCAGCCCCTCGGTGGCGGTGGACCCGCCCGAGGGGGCGGCCCGGCTGGAGAACGCCCGGGTGGCGGTGCTCAACGGCGCGGGGGTGGAGGGGCTGGCCTCCGATGCAGCCGAGTATTTGCAGCAGCAAGGCCTGACTATCGTACAGGTCGCCAACGCCGACCGGCACGACTACGACAAATCACGGGTCATCGTGCACAGCCCGAATTTTCCCTACACGCTGCGCTACCTGGCCGACATGCTCGGCCTAACCGAGGGACAGATCCTGCGGTCGGTCTTCCCGAGGGGCGACCTCGACCTGGAGCTCATCCTGGGAGTCGACTGGGTTTACGTCGAGCATCCCTACTAGGCCAGCGCCAGCAGCATCCCCAACCCGACCAGCAAGCCCAGAGCGGCCCCGGCGATCACGTCCGATAAATAGTGCAGCCCCATGGCGACCCGAGCCAGAATCACCAGCGGCGCCCAGACGATCATGACCGGCGCCAGCCAGCCGGGTCCCCAGCCGGCCACCAGCGCCGCCAGCAGCGCGGCGCGGGCTGCATGCCCGGAGGGAAAGGAGTGCGGATCCGTGCGCCGATAGATGGCTCCCCACTCCCCCTCCGGCCGCCGCCGCCGCACCAACAGCTTGATCAGCATCACCAGCCCGGCGGTCAGCCCGATCGCCGCGACCAATAGCACCGCCCACGACTTCCAGTACCGCTCGCCCAGCAGCCAGACTAGCAGCAGCCCCAGTCCCCAGAACCAGGAGTCGCCGGAGTGAGCCAAAATGCCGGCCGCCCGCCTCAGCGGTCCCGGCCGCTCGGTGAGGTTCAGCCACGCCGACCAGCGGGCGTCGGCTTCCAGCAGGTCGTTCCGTTTCAAGGGCTTGTGGGGAAGAGAGACGTGTCCGGCAGCTCGCTCGGCGTTGGGTGCCAGCGGTAGCGCTCCAGGTCGAGCCGGCCGTGCGGGTCGAATTGCACGCCTTCATCCTCGAGCAGGGCGCGCTGCACCCGGGGTCCCAGCCCGGGTCGGGCACTGACGCCGCCGCGGGCGTTCACCACCCGCTGCCAGGGCAGGTCCTCCGGGCATCCCGCCAGCGCGTAACCGACCCAGCGGGCCCGCACCCGGCCATAGGCCGGCAGGTCGATCCCCGGCGGAGGAGGAATCAATTCCCCGATGTCACCGTAGGTCAACACCCGGCCGGGGGGGATGGACCGCACGATGCGGTAGACCTGCCCGCGAAAGGCCTGCTGGTCAGTCATGTGCCCCAATCCCGCAGGTACAGAAAATCGTAGCCGACGGTGCGGTTGCTCAACTTGGCGATGGGGGGCATCACCCGCTTGAAGTGCTGCTTGCGCACCCGCTCCAGCACCGCCTGCACGAACTCTCTCTTGAAGCCGGCCCGCACGCAGTCCTCCGGCGAATAGCGTTCATCCACCAGCAGGTAGAGCAGCCGGTCGACCTCGGCGTAGGTGAATCCGAGCTCGCCCTCGTCGGTCTGGCCGGCCCACAGGTCGGCGGTCGGCGCCTTGTCCAGGATGGGCTGGGGGACGCCCACCGCTGCGGCCAGCTGGCGCAACTGGGTCTTATACAGGTCGCCCACCGGGTTGAGCGCGCAGGCGGCATCGCCGTACTGGGTGGTATAGCCCAGCAGGATTTCGGTCTTGTTGCCGGTGCCGATCACCAGGCCCTGGAATTCCGCCGACTGGTCGTACAGCACGATCATGCGGCAGCGGGCCATCACGTTGCCGGCCCGGATGCGGTCCGCCTGGGGGAGCTGCCCCAGCAGCCCGTCGGCCATGGCGGTGATGGGCAGGACGACGTGGCGCACGCCGGCGGTCTGCACTACCAGCAATGCGTGCTGCTCCGAGTCCGGAGAGGAAGTTCGGTAGGGCATCAGCACGGCCAGCACGTTCTGCGGGCCGAGCGCCTCGGCCGCCAGCAAGCAGGTCAGCGCGGAGTCCACGCCTCCGGAGACCCCCACCACACCGCGCTCGAACCCAGCCCGCCGGACTTCCTGACGGATGAACCCGGTCAGGATCTGGCGGGCGAGCTGGGTGTTGATGTCGAGGGAGATCTGGGCGCTATCCATGGTCGCTCCCTTCAGGCCCGGCCGGCGTTCAGAATGCGGGTCAGCTCGCGCTGCACCAGCGCGGTGCGTTCGTCGCGCAGCACGGGCAGCCGCGCCCGGGTGCGGCGCAGCTGGTCCAGGTCCAGCTCGGCCAGCACCAGGGCCGGCTCATGGTAAGGGCCTTTGCAGATCAGCTCGCCGTCCGGGTCATGGGCGGTGGCCCCGCCCCAGAAGTTCAAGCCGTCCTCGTAACCCACCCGCCCGGTGCTGCACACAAAGGAGGTGAACAGGCTGGCGTAGGCCTGGTTGATGCGTTCGACCCAGCGGGTCGATTCGAGGGCTGGCTCCCGGTTGAGCCCGCGTCCCGGGGAGGCCGAGATGAAGAGCAGCACGTCCGCGCCGTCCAGCCAGAGCAGGTAGGGTGGGGCGGCGTGCCAGAAATCCTCGCAGATCAGTGCCCCGAAGCGGCCGAAGCGGGTGTCGAACGCTCGCACCTGATCGCCCCAGGCGAAGAAGCGGCCCTCGTCGAACAGCCCGTAGGTGGGCAGGTAGACCTTGCGGTGCAGGTGGGTGAGCTCGCCTTGCGAGAGGTAGGCGGCGGAGTTGTAGAAGCGATGGCGACCATCGACCTCCACGAAACCGAACAACAAGTCGATCTCCCGGCTGGCCTTGAGCAGCGCCGCGAACACCGGCTCCGAGGGGAGCGGCCGCAGGGCGACTGTCGGGGTCAGGTCCTGCAGCAGGTAGCCGGTCAGCGACAGCTCGGGGAAGACCACCAGGTCGGCGTCTTGCTTGCGGGCTTGCTGGACCGTCTCCAGGTGCCGCTCCAGGTTGGCCTGCAGATCCCCCAGGCGGGTGTCCATCTGGACCAGCGCCACGCGCAGGCCAGCCATCAGGCAGCCCTCCCGGGGCGCTGCAGCAGGCGGTGTCCCAGCCCGGCCAGCCCCAGGACGAGCACCGCCCCCGAAGCCAGTCCGTCCAGGCGCATTCCCCACAACATGCGGGTCGGATCAGCCCGGGTGAGGCTGAGTGCAACGGAGGTCGCCGCAATCATCGTCAGGCTAAGGCAGGCCAACGTGCCCTGCGGGAGCGGGCGGCCTCCCAGGGAGATCAGCCCGGCCAGCGACGCCAGCGAGGCGATCACGCCCACCGGTTGGGTGGGCCAGCGCGGCGCCAGGTTGCCCAGCAGGTCGGGAGCCGGCGGGATGAGCGGCCCGGGGGCAGTCCGCCAGCCGTAGCTGCAGCCGTCCAGCATGCATCCTCCCCAGGCCGCCAGGGCCAGCAGGGCGGCCGGGATCGCCAACCGGTCGGCCAGCGGCCAGAAGGGCTGCCGGCTGAGGCCACTGTATAGGCCCAGGCCCAGCAGGGCGGCGGCCGCGCCGGCGGACCAACTCAGGCCGCCCTGCCAGAACCACAGGGCTTCCTGCGGCCGATGGCTGTAATAATCCCAGGAGGCGGCCACGTAACCGGCCCGGGCGCCGACCAGACCGGCGGCCAGCGCCGCCAATCCGGCGTCCAACGCCTGAACGGGTGTGATTCGCGTGCCCTTCGGGGAGGATTGCCCGCCCGAAACCAGTCCGGACCAGAGCAGCCCGGCGACGGCGCCCAGGGCGAATAAGAGGGGGTAAGCGTCCTGCAATCTCGGCTCCGGCCGGCCGCGGCTATCATACCATTTCCACCTCTTCGAGCCAGGTTGTATAATCCGCGCGGCCCGCGGAGCACCACACCATGCAAGGGATCCGCATCTCCAAGGTCGAGAGCGACTCGGATCGCCTGGATTTCATCCGCTTCCCCTGGAAGGTCTATCGAGGGGACCGCTACTGGGTGCCCCCGCTGATCTCGGAGCGCAAGGTATTCACCAACCCACAGAAGAGTCCCTTCTTCGAGCACGCCCACGCCGACTTCTTCGCCGCCCGCCGCAATGGCGAGATCATCGGCACCATCGGCGCCTTCAGCAACCAGCTGTACAACGAATTCCAGGGGGTCAACGCCTGCTGGTTTGGTTTCTTCGAGGTGCTGGAAGATCCGGAGGTGGCCGCCGCGCTGCTGCGCACGGCGGAGGACTGGGCCCGCCAGCAAGGCCACGATCACCTGCTCGGCCCGGCTCAGTACTCTACCAACGACGAGATCGGGCTGCTGGTGGACGGCTTCGACGACATTCCGCGCATCCTGATGACCTACAACCCCCGCCGCTATCAGGGATACCTGGAGGGGGGCGGCTACCAGAAGGCCATGGACTTGTGGGCCTACTCGGTGGATGTGCGCGATCTGGTGCAAAACATGCCCGAGAAGATCACGCGGGTGACGGAGAAGATCCGCAAACGCTGGAATCTGACCCTGCGCCCGGTGGAGATGAAACACTTCGATCGGGACGTGGGGCACATCAAACGGCTGTACAACGCCAGCTGGGAGCGCAACTGGGGCTTCGTACCCATGACCGACCGCGAGCTGGATCACATGGCCAAGAGCCTCAAGCCGCTGGTGGATCCGGATCTGGCCGTGATGGTAGAGAAGGACGGGGAGGTGGTGGGTTTCGGGATCGCCTTGCCGGATCTCAACCAGCCGCTGCATGACGCCTACCCCCGGCCGGGCACCCCGGAACCGCTCACGATGTTAAAGTTTCTATGGAACTGGAAGGTGCTCAAGCGGGTGGACTGGATCCGGGCCTGGGCGCTGGGTGTGCTGCCGGAATACCGCGGGCAGGGGTTCGATTCGCTCATGTACCTGGAATTGGCCAGAGCCTCCGTCCGCAAGGGCTACAAGTGGGCGGAGATGAGCTGGATCCTGGAAAACAACACCATGGTGAACCGGGCCATCGCGCTGCTGGGCGGCAAGGTCTACAAGACCTACCGGGTCTACCAGAAGCAGTTGTGAACGTGCTGGACTCTCCCCTGCTTCCCAACCTGCTGTACCTGAGCCTGATGGCGGGGCTGTGGTTGTCGGCACTGGCCGTCCTCAGCCCGGGCACCGGTGTGTATGAGCTGCTGGCGGCCCTGGCGCTGGGACTGGCCGGCCTGGGCACGACGGTGGTCCCTCCCAACCCGTGGACATTGATCCCGCTGGCGCTGGGCGCGGGGTTCTATGTGGTCTCGCTGCGCCGCCGTCAGGAAGGCATTTGGCTGGGGCTGTCGGCCCTGATGCTCAGCGCCGGCTCGGCTTTCCTGTTCCGCCGGGAGGGCGGCGGCCCGGCGGTCAACCCGTGGCTGGCCCTGTTGACCACCGTCTTGACCGTGGCCTACTTCTGGGTGGTGCTGCGGCAGACCATGGCTTCCCAGACCGCCCGCCCCAGCATCGATCCGGGAAAGGTGGTGGGGCAGATCGGCGAGGTGCGCACGCCGATCACCCCCGAAGACATGGGCTCGGTCTACGTGGGCGGGGAGCTGTGGAGCGCCAGATCCAGGACGGCCATCCCGGCTGGAAGCCCCGTTCGGGTGGCGGGCCGTGAGGGTCTGATCCTGATCGTAGAGAAAGAAGAACCGCCGGTCTCTTAGTGAGGAGGAGAATGACATGGAGAGCGTAATTCCGGTTGCCTGTTTGGTTGGGGGCGTCGGCCTGCTCGGCCTGTTCTTCCTGGCCAGCGCCGTTCGTATCGTGCAGGAATATGAGCGCCTGGTCGTCTTCCGGCTCGGTCGTTCGACCGGGAAGAACCTGGAGAGGGGGCCCGGGCTGGTCCTGCTCATCCCGGTCATCGACCGGGGCGTGAAGGTGGACTTGCGCGAACAGGTGCGCGAAATCCCGCACCAGACCTCGATCACCAAGGACAACGCTCCGATCGCGATCGATTTTCTCTGGTACTACAAGGTGCTGCACGCCGGCGACAGCGTGCTCCAGGTGGGCAATTTCGAGGCGGCCGCTCAGGGCATGGCCACCACCACGCTGCGCTCGGTCATCGGCGGGATTCCGCTCGATGACGTGCTCTCTCAGCGGGAGCATATCAACCAGCTGCTTCGCACCCGGCTGGATGAGGTGACCGAGCGCTGGGGCGTCAAGGTCACCAACGTCGAAATCCGCGAGATCATCCCGCCGCGGGAGGTGCAGGACGCGATGAACCGGCAGATGACCGCCGAGCGCGTTCGCCGGGCGGTGGTCACCGAGTCCACCGGCACTCGCGAGGGGACGATCAACGTCGCCGAGGGCGACAAGCAGGCGAGCATCCTCAAGGCTGAGGGCGAGAAGCAGGCCAACATCCTGCGGGCCGAGGGAGAAAAGCAGTCTCAGCTCCTGCGGGCAGAGGGATTTTCCGCGGCGCTGGAGAAGATCTACGGTGTTGCCCAGGCGGTGGATCAGAAGACCATGACCCTGCAGTACTTCGAGACCCTGAAGGCCATGGGGACCAGCCCTGCCACCAAGTTCATCTTCCCCATGGAATTCACCAGCCTGCTGTCGGGCTTCATCGGGGGCGACAAAGATAAGGCCGACTAGCTCCCGCGCTCTGTGATATGGACAATCCAAAGGGTCCGGATGGCCCGGCTCTGGCGGCCATCCGGACCGCCACTTGGCGGGACCTGCGCAGCATCACCGAGCTAGAGTCGCTCTGCTTCGGCAAGGATTCCTGGCCCTGGTTGGAGCTGCTGGCCGCTCTCACGATCCCCGGCACAATTCGATTGAAGGCGGAGCTGAACGGCCAGGCGGTGGGATTCGCCATCGGCGACCGCCGCTCGGGACATGAACTGGGGTGGGTGGCTTCGTTGGCGGTGCATCCCGGCCACCGCCGGCGCGGGATTGCCCGGCTGTTGTTGGCCGCCTGTGAAGAGGCCCTCGCCACCCGGCGGATCCGCCTGACGCTGCGCACATCGAACGAGGCGGCGCTGGCGCTCTACCGCGGCGCCGGCTACCAGCAGGTGGATGTCTGGCGCAAGTACTACCGGGATGGGGAGGACGGGCTGGTGATGGAGCGTGTCCCCTGAATCCGACTCTGGGGCATTCTCTGGTAGAATCCGCGGCCGGAAGTAGGCCTTTGAGCGCCTCACGGCGCTCAATCCATGCCGCGCAAGGACGGGAATCCTCATGAAGGTGATGCTGCTCAAGGATGTCTATAAACTGGGCCGGGCCGGCGACGTCAAGAAGGTCGCCGACGGCTTCGGGCGCAATTTCCTGCTCCCCAAGGGGCTGGCCGCGCTGGCCACGCCGGGGGCGCTCAAGCAGTCCGACCGGATCCGCCAGACGGCGGAGCTGGAACGCGCCCGCTTGAACAAAGAGCTGACCGCGGTGCACTCACAACTGGACGGGATGCAGCTCGTCTTTCCGGCCAAGGCCGGAGAGACCGGCAAACTGTACGGCTCGGTGACCAACGCCATGATCGTGGAGGCCATCGAGGCCCAGAAGGGCATTAAGCTGGACCGCAGCCAGATCGACAGCCAGCCGATCAAGACCATCGGGGTCCACACCATCCACGTGCGCCTGACCGTGGATCTGGTTCCCGAGATCACAGCGGTGGTCCACCATGAGGACTTGCCGCCCGAGTCGGCCATGAAGCTGGAGGTCGAGGAGGCCGAGACCGTCGGCACCTTCGCCGACCTGCAGGCCGAACTGGAAGCCGAGGCGGTGGAACAAGCTCGCGCCCAGCAAGAAGCTGAAGAGGCCGCAGGGGCAGAAGGCGAGCCGGAGCCCCACCGGCCGCGGGCGGATCGGTCCGTCGGCGACGAGGACGGCCAGGCCGAACGCCCGGCCCCGGGCGACGAGCACGAGCCGGGGACCGAGTAGAGTCTCGGCCCCCCAAGCCACCGGAGCTTCCGCAGGGCCGGTGGTTTTTCATTTCACCCAACCATGAAGGAGATCGGAATCAGGCTGGCCGAGGCCCGCAAGCGCCTGGGCCTGACGCTGGAAGAGGCGGAGCGGTCCACCCGCATCCGGGCCCATCACCTGGCCGCGCTCGAACGCGGTGAATTCGAGACCATTTCCTCGCACGTCCAAGCCAAGGGTTTCATCCGCAGCTACGCCGAGTTCCTGGGCCTGCGCTCGGAAGGACTGTTGGAGCAGTACGAGCAGGCGCTGGGAGGCCGCGGCAAGGGCCGGCCGCGGCGCAAGGCACTCCACGAGCTGCCCACCCGGCCGGCCGTACAGGTGCGCTCGCGCCGGCCATCCTGGCTGTCCACCGACTTGTTCGTCGCCGCCGGGATCACTGTGGCAGTGTTGGCCCTGATTGCCTGGGGGGTCGGGAGGGTGGTGGCGGGTATGCAGGAACGCACCCTGGCGGCATCGGAATTCCTCATCCCGACCTTCACCCCTTCCCCCGAAGCCGCCCCGGCGGAAGCCCTGCCCAGCCCGGAAGCCGGTTCCGTGGCGACCGAAGCTCCGGCGCTGGCTGTGCCCGCCTCTCTCAGCGAGACCCCCACCCTGGCTCTGACCTTCGCCCCCTCCAGCTCGGCCCCGGTCGACTTGCGGCTGCTGGTCGAGCGGCGCAGCTGGGTGCGGGTGGTGGTGGATGGGGTGGAGAGCTACCAGGGCCGGGCTAACCCGGGCGAGATCCTGGAGTTCCAGGGCCAGCAGGTAGTGCAGGTCATCACCGGCAACGGGATCGGGGTGCGGGCCTTCTACAACGGCCAGGATCAGGGTCCGCTGGGGGAGTTCAACCAGGTGGTGATCCGCCTGTGGACCCCCGCCGGGGCGATCACCCCAACCCCTACCCAGACTCCCACGCCCGGCCCCGTCACAGCCACGCCGACCGCCACGCCCACGGTATCGGCGCCGTGATCCGCTGACTGCACCCCGCCCGGTATAATGGAATCCTGATGGGCCCACTCGACACGTTGCAGCGCCCGCTGAGGGATCTGCGGATCTCGGTCACCGACCGCTGCAATTTCCGCTGTGTCTACTGCATGCCGAAGGAGGTCTTCGGCCGCGACTTCCAGTTCCTGCCCAAGGAAGACCTGCTGACCTTCGAGGAGATCGACCGCCTGTGCGGCATCTTCCACAGCTTTGGCGTGCGCAAGATCCGGCTGACGGGCGGCGAGCCCTTGGTGCGCAGCCAGCTGGAAGTGCTGGTGCGCATGCTGGCGCGCCTGCCGGAGGTCGACCTGACCATGACCACCAACGGGCTGCTGCTGCCCCAGCGGGCGGAACGGCTCAGTCAGGCCGGGCTTAAGCGGATCACGGTCAGCCTGGATTCGCTGGATGATCAGGTCTTCCAGGCCATGAACGATGTGGGCGTCACCGTGGAGCGGGTGCTGGCGGGCATCCAGGCCGCCGAGCAGGCCGGCCTCACGCCGATCAAGATCAACATGGTGGTCAAACGGGGGGTCAATCAGGACAGCATCCTGCCCATGGCTCGTCATTTCCGGGGCAGCGGACACATCCTGCGCTTCATCGAGTACATGGACGTCGGCCACAGCAACGGCTGGCGGCTGGACGAAGTGGTCTCGGCAGCGGAGATCTTGGCCAGCTTGCAGGGCGAGTTCCCGCTTGAGCCGGTGGACCCCAACTACCGCGGCGAGGTGGCCAACCGCTACCGCTACCTGGACGGCGGGGGCGAGATCGGGATCATCGCCTCGGTGACCCAGCCGTTCTGTGGCCACTGCACCCGGGCGCGCTTATCGGCGGACGGCACGCTGTACACCTGTCTTTTTGCGGTGCGCGGCCACGATCTGAAGTCCATGCTGCGGGCCGGGGCCGGGGATGTCGAAATCGCCGGGTTCATCGAGAACCTGTGGCTGCGGCGGACCGACCGCTACTCTGAGATTCGCTCCTCCGAGACTGTGGGGCTTCCCAAGATCGAGATGTCCTACATCGGCGGCTGAAAGCAAAGCGTAGGTCAGCCGCCCATTGACTCGGTCAGGGCCCGGGCCTATACTGAATTCAAGATGAGAGGATTGGCGCCGCGATGAGCGGCACAACCCCCACCCAGATTGCGCCGGCCAATGGCACGGGGCGCGCATGCCTGCGTGCCTTTTTGTTTGCATTCTCCCGGGAGGGTCTATGGACTATGGATTGATCGGCAAGATCGAGAAAGCCAAACGGTACGCCGAGGAGCGAGACCGGATTGGCTTCGAGAGCTTCAAAGCCACCTTCAACGGGACCAACAACCCCCACACGGTGGAGTTCGCCGGCGGGGAGTGGACCTGCGATTGTGACTTCTTCCTGAGCCGGGGCGTGTGCAGCCACACCATGGCCCTGGAACGCATCCTGGAAGGCATGCTGCCGGCGACCGCAGAACTGGCCTGACCCCCGCAGCTTGAGACGGCCGGGCGGGCCCTGAGCCTGCGCTGTGCCGGGTAGTCTTGATAGAATGTGCAAGGCGGCGCGAGCCGCCTTGTTGTATGCTAGACCCCGGATTGGACCCGGGAAGGTGGGGAACAGCCTGCCCGCGCCTACCTGAACCGTCTCTGGAGGCTCCCTGAAACGCTGGCAGTTCTGGATGGGCCTGGTTGTCAGCGCCATCTTCCTGTGGCTGGCGCTGCGAGGCCTCCGGCTGGACGATCTCTGGGAGTCGCTGCGCGGCGCCCGGTATGCTTGGCTGATCCCGGGGATCGCGGCGTACTTCGTGGGGGTCTGGGCGCGGGCCTGGCGCTGGCACTATCTGCTGCGCCCTCTCAAGCATATCCCCCTGCGCACCACCTTCCCGGTGGTGGCCATCGGCTACATGGGCAACAACATCTACCCAGCCCGGGCCGGAGAGGTGCTGCGGGCCTACGTGCTGCGCCGGCGGGAAGGCGTCCCCATGTCCGCCTCGCTGGCCACCATCGTGGTCGAACGGGCCTTCGACGGCATCGTGATGCTGGGCTTCGTGTTCCTAAACCTTCCGGAGCTGGCCCGGGTCACCGCCGATTCCGGCCTGGTGGGCGACATCCGCACGCTGGCCATCCTGGGGGCGGCCGGCTTCCTGTTGGCGGTGTTGGCTTTCCTGCTCATGGCCGTCTTCCAACCACAGGCGGAGCAGGTCGTCGTCTGGCTGGCGCAGCGCCTGCTGCCGCGGCGCTGGCGAGAGCGGGCCCTGGGCCTGGCGGTGCGTTTCCTCAGCGGATTGGCCTCGCTGCGCTCGGGCCGGGATACCCTGATGGTGCTGGGCACCTCGGTGGTGATCTGGCTGTTCGAGACCCTCAAGTATTGGCTGGTGATGCACGCCTTTCCCTTCGAGGTCAGTTTCTTCGCCCTGATGCTGATGAACGGAATTGTGAACCTGGCCACCACGATCCCCTCTGCGCCGGGCTATCTCGGCACCTTCGACGCTCCCGGAATTGCCGTGCTGGTCGCCTTCAACGTGGAGCGCGCCACCGCAGCCGGATACACACTTGTGCTGCACGCGGCGCTGTGGCTGCCGATCACCGTGCTGGGTGCTTACTACATGGCGCGGGAGAGCCTGAGCTGGCGGGTGGTGCGCGAGCAGGTGTCAACGGAGGCCGAAGCGTGAAAGGAAGGAGTGTAGCTATCGTGGGCGCCGGCGCCGGCGGTCTGGCGGCGGCCTACGACCTGGTCCGGGCCGGATGCCGGGTGACCATCCTGGAGTCCGAGGCGCAGGTTGGCGGACTGGCCTCCGGCTTCCGGCAGCCCCATTGGGACTGGTCGGTGGAGAAGTACTACCACCACTGGTTCGCCAGCGACCGGCACATCCTGGGCTTGATCCGCGAGCTGGGCTGGCAGGATCAGG
>Ga0214473_10002598_pt1 | contig 22162 bp, 17 predicted proteins | sample RVTome_7_FD_203509 | JGI IMG/M metagenome (GOLD analysis project Ga0214473, IMG submission 203509) | Soil microbial communities from uranium-contaminated site in the Upper Colorado River Basin, Wyoming, United States - RVT98D197 | ecosystem: Environmental > Terrestrial > Soil > Contaminated >... | reverse complement strand
ACCGTCAGCTTGTCCGCGCCCGGATGGCGCTCGACGGCCAGCACCTCGCCCACCACGACGCCGGTAAATGGAACAGCAGCTGGCTCGACCGACTCGACCTCGATCCCGCCCATGGTCAGGCGCTGACTCAGGCTTGCAGCATCGCTGCCGATATCCACCCATTCATTGAGCCAATCGAGACTGACGCGCATGTTCAGCCCCGGTTGAACTGCGCGAGGAAGCGCAGGTCGTTTTCGAAGAACAGCCGCAGGTCAGTGACCGAGTAGCGCAGCATCGCGAGCCGCTCGATGCCCATGCCGAAGGCGTAGCCCTGCCAGCGCTCCGAGTCCACGCCGCAGGCGGAGAGAACGTTCGGGTGCACCATGCCGCAGCCCAGGATTTCCAGCCAGCCGGTCTGCTTGCAGACGCGGCAACCCGCGCCGTCGCAAAGCACGCACTGGATGTCGACTTCGGCCGAGGGCTCGGTGAACGGAAAGTAGGAAGGCCGGAAACGCAGGCCCCTGGGCTTCTCGAAGAATTGTTCGGCGAAGCCGGTCAGCACGCCCTTGAGATTCGCGAGGCTGATGTCCTCGTCGATGACCAGGCCCTCGACCTGGTGAAACATCGGCGTGTGGGTCAGGTCGGAATCGCGGCGATACACCGGGCCCGGCGCGATCACGCGGATTGGTACGCCCGCTTTCTGCATCGCGCGGATCTGGACCGGGGAGGTGTGCGTGCGCAGCAACCGGCCGTCGCCGAAATAGAAGGTGTCGTGCATCGCCCGGGCCGGATGGTCGGCCGGGATGTTGAGCGCCTCGAAATTGTAGAAGTCGTTCTCGACTTCGGGCCCTTCGGCGACGCTGAATCCGGCCTGCCGGAAAATCGCCTCGATGCGCAGGCGCGCCCGCGTGACCGGATGCAGGCCGCCGACCGACTGGCCACGGCCCGGCAGCGTGACGTCGATGCAGCCTGCGCTGAGATTGCGGTGGATCGCCTCGGCCTCGAGTTCGGCGCGGCGCGCCTCGATGGCGGCGGCGACCTTGTCCTTGGCCTCGTTGATCGCGGCGCCCGCAGCCCGGCGTTCCCCGGCAGGCAGCCTGCCGAGCGCCTTCAACTGCTCCGTGAGGCTGCCCTTCTTGCCGAGCGCAACGACGCGCACCGCATCGAGCGCGGCCAGGTCTTTGCTCGATGCGATCTGATCGAGCGTGCGCTTGACCAGCGAATCCAGGTCCTTCACCCGCCCCCCTGAGGTCCCGCCGCCTTACTTTGCGGCCAGCGCCGTCTGCGCCTTCTCCACGACCACTCCGAATGCGGTGATGTCGTGCACTGCCAGGTCCGCGAGTGCCTTGCGGTCGATCTCGATGCCGGCCGCCTTGAGGCCGGAGATCAGCCGGCTGTACGACACACCGAAGCTGCGCGCGCCGGCGTTGATCCGCTGCACCCACAGCGCGCGATAGTCGCGCTTCTTGAGGCGCCGGCCGACGTACGCATACTGGCCGGCCTTGATGACCGCCTGCTTCGCGACCCGGAACACCTTGCGGCGGGCGTTGAAATAGCCCTTGGCCTTCTTCAGGATTTTCTTGTGGCGGCGTCCTGCAACGACGCCACGCTTTACTCTTGCCATGTCACATCACTCCTCATTCCGTCTCAATCAAGCGTGGGGCAGCAGCCGTACGAGGCGGCCGACATCGGTCTCGTGGACCATGGTCGAGCCGCGCAGCTGGCGCTTACGCTTCTTCGTCATCTTGGTGAGGATGTGTCGGCGGTTGGCCTGGCCGCGCTTGAAGCCTTTCGCAGTCTTGCGAAAACGCTTCGCCGCGGCCCGGTTGGTCTTCAACTTGGGCATCGGTCTCTCCTGTTTCTGGCCTCTTCACACCGCTTGCGCGGGCTGGAGGCGTATCGGCGGCTAGCCGCCGGTCACTTCTTCTTGGGAGCGATCACCATGGTGATCTGGCGTCCTTCCATCGAAGCCTGCTGCTCAATCGAACCGTGTTCGGCGAGGTCGATCACCAGGCGGTCGAGGAGCTTGCGCCCGATCTCCGTGTGGGCCATCTCCCGGCCGCGAAACCTCATGGTTACCTTGGCCTTGTCACCTTCGGTCAGGAAGCGGACCAGATTACGCAGCTTGACCTGGTAATCCGCCGATTCCGTGCCCGGCCGGAATTTTACTTCCTTGAGCTGGATCTGCTTCTGCTTGCGCTTCGCCGTGTGAGCCTTCTTGTTCTGCTCGAACAGGTACTTTCCGAAGTCCATGATCCGGCAGACGGGCGGCTCAGCGGTCGGCGAAACCTCCACGAGATCCAGTTCGTCAGCAAGGGCTTTCGCCAGGGCCTCGCTGCGGCTCATCACGCCGACCTGACCGCCGTCGGCGCCTATCACGCGTAGCTGCGGCGCAAGGATTTCCTCATTGCGCCTGACGCGCTTGGTTGTCGAAATACTTCAGTCCTCCAAATAACGACGGCCGCGGCTCGCCACATCCTGGGCGATCCGAGTGGCCACCTCTTCCAGGGGCATGGCACCCAGATCCTTCCCGGAGCGCGTGCGCACGGCCAATGACCTGGACTCGACTTCCCGATCGCCTGCCACCAGCAGGTACGGGACACGCTTCAGCGTGTGGTCGCGGATTTTATAGCCCACCTTTTCGTTTCGCAAGTCGATTTCTGCCCGAAGCCCCTGATTTTTAAGGAAAACGACGGCTTCAGTCGAGTAATTAGCCTGCTTTTCGGAAATGTTCATGACGACCGCCTGCACCGGCGCGAGCCAGGTCGGGAGCCTGCCGGCATGGTGCTCGAGCAGGATGCCGAGAAAACGCTCGAGCGAACCGAAGATCGCGCGGTGCAGCATGACGGGCGTGCGCTTCTGGCTGTGCTCGTCGACGTACTGCGCCCCGAGCCGGCCCGGCAGGTTGAGATCCACCTGCCAGGTGCCACACTGCCATTCGCGGCCGATGGCGTCCTTCAGCGCGAACTCCAGCTTCGGGCCGTAAAAGGCGCCCTCGCCCGGGTTCAGCGTGAAGTCGATGCCGGCGGCGCGGGTGCCAGCCTGCAACGCATTCTCGGCGCGGGTCCACACCGCGTCATCGCCGACGCGCTTTGGCGGCCGATCCGCGAACTTGACCTGCACTTCGTCGAAGCCGAAGTCGCGATAGATCGACATCATGAGTTCGATGCCGCGCACGGTTTCCTCGGTGATCTGGTCTTCAGTGACGAAGACGTGTGCGTCATCCTGCGTGAATGCGCGCACGCGCAGCAGGCCATGCAGCGCGCCCGACGGCTCGTAACGGTGCACCTTGCCGAACTCCGCATAGCGGATCGGCAGCTCCTTGTAGCTGTGCAGTCCTTGCCGGAACACCTGGACATGACCCGGGCAGTTCATCGGCTTGATCGCGTAGACACGCTCATCGGGCGTCTGCGTCAGGAACATGTTCTCGCCGAACTTCTCGACGTGGCCGGACTGCACCCAGAGTTCGCGATCCATGATCTCCGGCGTGTTGATCTCCTGGTAGCCGGCAGCCGTCTGGCGCTCGCGCATGTACCGGATGAGCTCCATGAACAGCGTCCACCCGTGCGCGTGCCAGAACACGGCACCCGGCGCCTCTTCCTGGAAATGGAAGAGATCGAGTTCCCGGCCGATGCGCCGGTGATCGCGTTTTTCCGCTTCTTCGAGGCGGTGCAGGTAATCCTTGAGCTGCTTTTCGTCGGCCCAGGCCGTACCGTAAATCCGCTGCAGCATTTCGTTGCGCGAATCGCCGCGCCAGTAGGCGCCCGCAACCTTGGTCAGCTTGAAGACACCGAGCTTGCCGGTGGACGGCACGTGCGGGCCGCGGCAGAGATCCTCCCAGTCGCCCTGGCCGTACAGCGAGATTTCCTCGCCTTCCGGGATCGCCGCGATGATCTCTGCCTTGTAATGTTCGCCGATGGACTTGAAGTGCTTGATGGCCGCCGCGCGCGACAGCGTGCGCCGATGCACCGGCTGGTCAGCCTTGACCAGCCCGTGCATCTTCGCCTCGAACTGCTCGAGGTCCTCCGGCGTGAAGGGCCGTTCAAAGGCGAAGTCGTAAAAGAAGCCGTCCTCGATGACCGGGCCGATCGTCACCTGCGCCTTCGGGTAGATCGACTGGACCGCCTGCGCGAGCAGGTGCGCCGTCGAATGGCGGATGACCTCGAGCCCCTCGGGATCCTTCGACGTGATGACCCGGATCTTCGCGTCGCGATCGATCCTGTGCGAGGTGTCGACCAGCCTGCCATCCACCTCGCCAGCGAGCGCGGCACGCGCCAGGCCCTTGCCTATCGAACTAGCCACTTCGGCCACCGTGACCGGGCGGTCGAAGGGCCGCTGGCTGCCATCGGGTAGCGTGATATTCGGCATAAAGCGTGAAAGTCTACCTTGCGGGGCCGGCATCGCCTAGCGATCCCCTCGCCCAGTCCCGCCTCAGCCATCGAAAACGAAGCGCGGTGCGCCCGGATCGTCGTGCAGCTTTCGGCGCAGTTCCGGAACGAAAAGGGAAGCGCCTTTTCTCCGTGAGACCGGACAGGCTGCGCGTTGGTGGAAGCTGCGAGGCTGCGGACTGCGATATATTCAGGATCGGACGTCACCGAGGTCCGCTATGCGGATGTCCATCGCATTGGTGGTTCTTGCGCTCCCGGCGGTCGCGCAGACGGCCCTGCCGCCGCAGATCCCGGTGCGCGCGCTGTTTGCCAACCCGACGCTGTCGTCGCCCGAGATCTCGGACGATGGGCAGACTATTGCGTACGTCCAGTCGTACGGCGATATCCAGATCATCTTTGCGAAGCCCGTCATGGGCGGCAAGCCGACTCCTCTCGCCAAACTCGAAGACCCGGAGACCCGTCTGACATGGATCAGGTGGGCCAATGATAATCGCCTGCTCATCAGCGGCCAGGCTCGAAATCTCATGTCGAAGGGTGTACGTAGCCGCATTACGCGCTTGTACGGTATCGACCGCGATGGGAAGAACTTCGTCTGGCTGGGGAAACGGTGGCCCGTCTTCGGGCAAGAGCAACTGGCAGTTGCGTACCAGGACCGGATTATCCATTCGACTCCCAGGGATCCGCAGTACGTGTTGATTGAGGTCGATTCGCCGTACGAGAGCTTCCCAAAAGTCATGCGCATGGATGTCGATAGCGGCATGCTCAAGCTCGAGCAGTCGGCCATGGAGGGCATCCGGGACTGGTACGCCGATCGCGATGGTCTCATCCGCGCCGGCGTAGCGACTCTGGACAATCATTACCAGCTTTGGGCCCGGATCGACGAGAACGCGAAATTTGAAAAGGTGCTGGAGCACAAGCTGTTCGACGAGGACGGCCCGGAGTTCGCAGGGTTCCACGCCGACCCGGGCAGAATCTACGTATCGATGATCCACGAGGGCCGTGACGCCCTCTACGAATTCGACCTGAGGACCCGCACAGTTAGCGCGCTTGCCTTCGCGCACCCGCTCGTTGACGTGGACGACATCCAGCGCGATCCCGGGCCCGAGCGGCGCGTCGTGGGGGCACGCTATACCGTCGACCGGCCCGAGATCCACTTCTTCGATGAGAAGGCCGAGAAGGAGCACCAGGCGCTGCGGCGGGCGCTGGAACGGGAGTACGGGGCACCCGTTTTCCACGAACCGGTCAGCCACTCCGCGGACGGCTCCCGGCAGATCCTCGAGGTGACCTCAGAGTTGCAACCGCCCGCGTATTACCTATATGACCGCGGCGAGAACCAGCTCACTCACATCCTCGAGCAGCGGCCCGAGATCAAGTCGAAGGATCTCGCGCCGACGAAACGCGTGACCTACCGGGCGCGCGACGGGCTCGAGATTCCCGCGTACCTCACATTGCCAGTCGGCCTCGAACCGAAGGGGCTGCCGGCGATTGCACTGATCCACGGCGGCCCGTGGTCGCGCGACTGGATCCAGTGGGACCCGGAGGTGCAACTCTTCGCCAACCGCGGCTTCGCCGTCCTGCAGATGAACTTTCGCGGCTCAACCGGTTACGGAAAGAAGCATCTCGAGGCGGGCTTTCGCGAATGGGGCCAGAAGATCCAGGACGACATCACCGACGGCGTGAAGTGGCTGATTGCCGAAGGCATCGCCGATCCGGATCGCATCGGGATTACCGGCGCAAGCTATGGAGGCTACGCGACACTCGTTGGACTCGTGAAAACCCCGGAACTGTATCGGGCCGGCGCAGCTTATGCGTCGGTTACTGATATCCAGTTCCTGTTGAACGACGACAAATGGTACGACTGGGGCTACGAGTGGCATGCGACCATGGTGGGCGGGGAACGCGGGGACACGTCGCGGCTGCGCGAAAGCTCGCCGCTGCGCCGGGTTGCCGAGATCCGGGCACCGGTGCTCCTCGGGCATGGCGCAGACGATCAGCGCGTCCACGTGCGCCAGTCGCGGCGCATGGCGGAGGCGCTTCGGGAGGCCGGTAAGCGGGTCGAGTACCTGGAATTTCCCGACGAGATCCACGGCTTCCTGCTGGAGGTCAACCGTGTCAAGTGGTACGAACGCCTGATAGCATTCTTCGAGGAGAATCTCGCGCCGCGCCCAGCGCCGTGAATTCAAATACGCGCAGTACGGGGAATTTCTCAACCCTGCTTTTTTCGCCCCAGAGGCAAAAGCATCGGAACCCTATTCTTGTATTGCCTGTACTCCTCGCCGTGATAGGTCACGAGATCGCGCTCTTCGAGTTGCAGCGCGATGAGGATGTAGGCGGTAGTGGCGACGGAGAACACCAGGTGGCCCACGCTCATGCGCGGAGTGGACCAGAACGCGATGACAAAGCCCAGCATGATCGGGTGGCGCACGAACTGGTAGAGGCCCATCGTCCTGAACGCGAGATGCGAATATTTTTCGCTCTTGAGGTTGAGATAAACCTGGCGCAGGCCGAAAAGATCGAAGTGATTGATCATGAACGTCGATATCAGCACGATGAACCAGCCCAGCCAGAATAGTCCGGTCAGCAGCATCGCACCGGTTGCATTCGTGACCTCCCAGACCACGTCGGTCAGCGGCTGCCATCCCCAGAACAGCAGGATGAGCGCGAAAGTCGACAGCAATACATAGGTGCTGCGTTCGACGGGCTCGGGGACGATCTTCGTCCACCACTTCTTGAATCCCGGCCGTGCCATGACGCTGTGCTGAACGGCGAAGACGCCGAGCAACAGGGCATTGATCAGCAACGAAGAAACCAGGTCGCCTTGCGTTCCGCTGTCGATCGTCTTGATCACAGGCAGGTTGCCGACAAATGCGATCGCGTACAGAAAGACTAGCAGAAAGAGCAGGTACGCTGCGATCCCGTATATCAGAACGAATGCCTTAGCCATGACGGACTCCCCCAATTTCGTTGTCGGTTCTCCCCCGCAGCCACATCCTACACCCGCATCGGGTTGCTTTTATTGGTGGGCGCGACAGGGATCGAACCTGTGACCCCTACCATGTCAAGGACGTTTTTCGGGGTTTCATTGTTCGCCGCTGTTCGTGTAAGTCTCTGAGATACCTGAAAACACGCCATATCCGTCTCTCGCTGTTTGGGGCTGTCTCTGGTAGTCTTTGCCGTATTCGTGCCGTACGGCCAGCAAGACGACTCCTACCATGGCAGTCCGAACCGACACCAAATCCGGCCGCGACCGGCTCGCGCCGCGCCGCGAACCGTACTGGACGAGGATCGCCCGCGAGCGGCACCTGGGATTCCGTAAGACCGCCAAGGACGAAGGATACTGGATCGGCCGCTACCGGGGCGAGGACGGCCGGCGCCAATACCGCGCCTTGGGCGGGTTCTCACTGGAGTTCGGCTTCGACGAGGCCAGCGAAATCGCCCGCACCTGGTTCGGCGAGCTCGAGCGCGGGATCCGCCAGGACGCCGAAACCGTTGCGGACGCTTGCCGCCTTTACGTCGACGACCGGCGCCGGCAGAAAGGCGAAGGGACGGCGACCTACGCGGCCCGCGCCTTCGAGCGTACGGTCTTCGGCGGCGGCGGCAAGGACGGCAAACGCCACGCCCGGCACCCGCTGGGGGGTGTCCGGCTCGATCGCCTGCGGACCCGGCTGATCGAGGACTGGCGCGACGGGCTGCTTGAGGGCGGCCTGACGCGCTCGACGGTGAATCGAATGCTCACGCATCTGCGCGCCGCCCTGAATTACGCGGTTCGCCACCGACTCGTGCGTTCGGATTTGGCGATCGAATGGCGCTTGGTGCAACTGCTCGGCGGAGCCTATGGCCGCCGTACGCTGTACCTCGACCGCGCGCAGCGACGTGCCCTGTTCGATCATGCGAACGGCTCGGTGCGCGATCTCATCGAGGCGGCGGCGCTCACCGGCGCCCGTGCGGGTGAGCTCGTCTCGGCGCGCGTCTCGCAGTTCGACGCGCGCACCGCGTCGATGACGTTCAACGGCAAGACGGGCAGCCGCACGGTGCCGCTCGCGCCTGCCGCAGTCGTGCTGTTCAAGCGCCTGGCGCGCACCAAGCTGCCGGGTGCATTCCTGCTCACGGACGACCGCGGGCAATCGTGGCCGCACTCCGGCTGGGACGGGCTAGTGCGTGCGGCGGCTGCCTCAGCAAAACTGCCGGCCGGAACCTGCCTCTACACGTTGCGGCATTCGTTCATCACGGCGGCGCTCACGGACGGCATGTCGCCGCTCGACGTGGCACGGATCGCCGGCACGTCGCTGCGCATGATTGACAAGAACTACGGCCACCTGTGCCACAACGCGGCGCGCGAGCGCCTGGCCGCGGTCCAAATCCTGTAGAGTGCCGTCTCGAATTCGAGGCTCAAGACTCGCGTTCACAGGTAGCCAGTGACTGCAGCGAGTCGCGTCGAACCCTCATCGCCAACCTGCGTCGCCACTCGCCAATCCGGTTCCTGGCGCCGCCTGATCATTGAACGCGAACGACGCCACCGACGCGGATCGGATATCGGTTGCGTTTGCACGAAAACTCGTCGGGGATATTTCAAGTGAGCGGCGCGGAGCGTAGCGTCCCAAGCCCCGAGCCCGCGTGCTCGCTGACAGCAGCTACGTCTCCATGGCACCACTTACGGCAATGGCGCGCGGACCGGAAAGGGCGCACTTATGCAAACTCCGTTTGCGTGCGGTCAGGGCTCCGGTCTTGCGACCTCGCCCCGACACCCCCGGCTGGCGCCGCGAGGGCGCGCCGCGCGGGTCCCGTTGGTCCCTCCGTTGCGGCGCCGGGGCGACCCGGACCCCGCATTCGCTGGGTACGGCTTCTGTCGCCGACTGTCGCTGGCGACAGCAACCGGGGCGGGTCGCCGGAACCGGCGCGCGCACGACAGGCGCAGGCCGCACACCTGCGCGCGAACGCCCTGCGCACCGCCCGACATTTGCATCCCGCAAATGGCTGACCCCTCGCCTTCCTTGCACGGCCCACTCGCCTCAGGAGCCTACTTGCCCATGGCCATCTTCCACCTGAGCGTCAAGGCGGTCAGTCGCGCCAAGGGACGCAGCGCCACGGCCGCTGCGGCCTATCGCGCCGCAACGCAGATCCTCGACGAGCGCACCGGGCTCCTGCACGACTACCGCCAGAAACACGGCGTCGCGCACACGGAGATCCTGGCACCCGACGACAGCCCGTCCTGGGCCCGGGAGCGCGATCGCCTATGGAACGAAGCGGAGCAGGCCGAATGTCGCAAGAACTCGACCGTCGCACGCGAGTTTGAGGTTGCCCTGCCAGACGAGTTGACTGCCGGCCAGCGCCTGACACTGGCCCGGGACCTCGCGAATCAGATTGTCATTCGCCATCGCTGCGCAGTCGATTTCGCCATCCATGCGCCCAATCACGCCGGCGATGAGCGCAATCACCATGCGCACCTTTTGCTGACCACCCGCCGGTTGACGCTATCCGGCTTCACCGAAAAGACCCGCGAACTGGATGACCTGAAAACCGGCGAAGTCGTGTACTGGCGCGAGCGCTGGGCCGGGATCGTCAACGAGCATCTGGCCCGCCATGGCCACGAATCCCGACTGGACCATCGCAGCCTGGATGACCAGGGCGAGACACGCGAGCCAACCCAGCATCTCGGTCCGAAGATCACCGGCATGGAGCGGCGCGGAATCCGTACCGAGGTCGGCTGGAGAATGCGCGAAGAGGCCAACGAACGCCTGCAGCTCGCCGCCGAGCTGGGCCGGATCGAGCGCGAACGTCAGGCCATCGAACGCTCGATCTTCGATTTGTCGGGCGACGTCGCTGCAGCCCGGCACGATCGCGATGCCGGCCTGGTCGCGGAGCCGGATCTTGAGTCGGAACGCCGCGCAGGCCGCGAGGCTTGGCTGGCGTGGCGGGCGAACAGCCAGGACCAGCTTCAACATGAAAGTACGATCCACATCCATCGACCGATGCAACTGGCGCCGGACGACGATTTCGGCCTTGATTGAGGGCACTCTCGAATGATTTTAGACCCGCTGGCGTGGCTGAACCGCGTACAGCGCCGGTTCAATCGCAATCACAATCCGGCGTCCGAATGAGCGGGTGTGGGAATTGTCAGAGCTGGCCGCAGGCGGCCTGTTTGGGCGATGTGCGGTGGCGGGGCAGAAGGCAAGCCGCGCGGACGCTGCTCTCGCGGACCTGCTCAGGGCAGGGAAGTGGGAAGCGTTCCTGCGCGCTGCGGTGCGCGCACGCAAGAACATCATCGTGAGTGGCGCCACGGGTTCCGGGAAGACCACGCTGACCAAGGCGTTGTTGCTCGAGATTCCTGCGGATGAGCGACTGATCACGCTGGAAGATGCGGCGGAACTACGGCTCGAAGGGCATCCGAATGCGGTGCGGCAGCGTACCTGCAGAACTGACGGCCTCCGCCTTCCAGTAGACCGTGCCGGTCGCGACGTCGCTGACCGATTCCAGATAATCCAGCGCGTTGTAGTTGTGTTTGATGCGCAGGCGGCTGCTGTCGGATCCGGCGCTCGTCTGCGTACTCGCCGAAACCGAGTTCGGATACTTCAGTTGATCGAGACGCCCCAGCGCATCGTAGGTCTGGCTGATCCAGTGCCACTCGTTGTTGATCCGGCGCTTGACGTCGGCGAGGTAACCACAGCTCGACTCATAGGAATAATTTTCCTCGTAGCCCGTGGCGCCGAACTCGCTCGACGCACGATAGCGACAGTTCGCGCTCAGCTTGAACTAACAACCGCCATACTCAAAGTCTGGCCGAACCTCCGCATAGAATGTTGGACTCACGCCGTCCGAGTAAGGCCAATTGCTCTGCGCTCTCTCGATCAAAACCCTAGCCGTGTGCCAACTTATGGCAATTTCAGACGACTCCCAGTCGCCCGGATCGAAGGACCTGAATCGCTCCGACGTGAACGGCTTATCTGATGGCCTCGATTCGCCGTCCCAGCACCACAAGACGCTAGGACGTGACGGTGGCCCAATCCAGTCTCCTCCGAGCTTACGCGAGAGATCAGAATTGAATGCCCAAAAGGTCTGCGAAAAATGTGGCACATACAGCGCTGCATGCGACCGACACCGTATGTTGCTGCTTTCGATTGGCGTCGCATAGCTCTCCAAAAAGAAATCAAGCGCAGGCGTCGCCAACTGTCTCGGGAACGCAAAGACCAAGTAGCGATCAAACTTTGAGTTGTAGGCGCTATTGTCCGCCAGAAAGAATGCGAATGGACTGCTGTCACCCTTGATATTCTCCATGACATTGGCTGTGTACAGATATCCACACGGATTCTCGGGATCTCCAACAGGAGTTCGGCTGCCAATATCGACGACAGCGATTCGCTCGGCGTTTGCGACCGCGATTTCCAACGGTAAGCGCATGTCGACAATGTCAACCAGAGTCGTCGTTCTGGCACTCTGATCGCAGCCAGATACAACAATTCCTACGATTGCGCATGCAGTAAGTAACGGCTTCATGGCGACCCTGGCAATTTCCGGTAGTTGTCCTTCCCCCAATTATTAGCGCATGGCTCGGTAAGGCGGCCAAGGCCACAACCGCCGCCGCCCTGCCATTTGAACATGTGTCCGCTCTCGTGCCATATCATGTGCGCTGCGAACCACCTGATGCACGATTGAGTGGCAGATTAATGTCCTAGCACTTGCTCTCCAGTTTGCCTGATGCGCAGGCAGTTGAGGAGAAGGCGAGTGGCGAAGCAACGAGCGACGGAGGGGCCGCGCCGTGGAGACGGTGCAGTGCGGCGTGTTGGCAAGCGCTGGCCGCCGGACCTGATGTTGGCGGTGGTCCGAGCGGTGGTGGATGGCGGCGCCAGTGCGCACGCGGTGGCGCCGCGGTTCGGGGTGCCGTACACGACGGTGGTGGAGTGGGTGCGGCGCTATCGCGCGGACGGCGAGGCGGGCTTGAGGCCGGGCGGCAGTCGCCGGGTACGGCCGCCACGCGGTGGTGCGGTGGCGGCGCGGCGTGCGGCGATCGTGGCGGCGAAGCGTGCGCAACCGACGGCCGGCAGTCGCCGGATCCGGGATGTGCTGAAGCGCTACTTTGGACTGGGCACATCGGCCACCACGATACGGCGGGTGCTGAAGCAAGAAGGCTTGGCCGCTCCCAGGCCGAAGGCGCGGGCCAAGCCGCAACCACGTGCGCATCGCTTCGAGCGCGCTGAGCCGAACCAGTTGTGGCAGTCGGACCTGTTCACGTTCCTGCTCAGGAAGCACGAGCGGCTGTACGTGGCGGCGTTCCTCGATGATCACTCGCGCTATCTGGTGAGTCTGGCGCTCGCCCATCATCAGCGCGGCACGCTGGTGCTGGAGGCGCTCTCGCGCGGGATCGCCGAGTACGGCGTGCCGTGCGAGATCCTGACCGACCAGGGCCGGCAGTACACCAGCTGGCGGGGTAATACCGAGTTCGAGGCCGAGCTCAAGCGCCACGGCATCCGGCACATCAAGAGCCGGCCGCATCATCCGCAGACCTGCGGCAAGATCGAGCGCTTCTGGAAGACGTTGTGGGAGGAGCTGCTGGCACGCACGGTGTTCGCGGACTTCCAGGACTGTGAACGGCGCATCGCGCTATTTATCCAGCACTACAACTTCCAGCGGCCGCATCAGGCCTTGGATGGGCTGGTGCCAGCGGACCGCTACTTCCGTGCCGCGGCGCCGGTGCGTGCGGCGGTGGAGGCAACCGTATCCGCCAATGCGCTGCGGCTCGCGCGCGAGCAGCCGCCGAAGTTGCCGTTCTATCTGGTCGGGCGGCTGGGTGATCGGGATCTCGCGATCAGCGCGAGCGGTGCGGACTTGAAGGTGCGAGTCGGCGATGAGGAGACCACGATCCCGATGCGGAAGGAGGCGGAACATGAAGACGGCACGAGTGTTGCGCGCTGGAGCGGCGGGCCGGCGGCCGCGCAAGCCGCAGCCCCGGAAGTTACCGAAATGGTTGAAGAACCCGAGCGAACTGGATGCGATCGCGCGCAGTCGCTGCCTGTTGTTGCTGTCGGTGTTGTCGGGCGAGCTGCCGGTGACCGCGGCGGTGGCGCAGGCCGGGATCGCACCCGGAACCTATTACAAGCTGGAGACGCGGGCCTTGAATGCGATGCTGGCGGCGCTGAACCCGCGCGCCGGGCCGGGACCGGATGGCGCGGCGGAGCGGTCGGCGGCGGCGAGCCAGATCGCGCTGTTGCAGGGCAAGATCCAGCGGCTCGAACAGGACAAGCGGCGGGTGGAACGACTGTTGCTGTTGAGTCGCAAGACGCTGCGGGCGCCGGTGACGAGCCCGCGGCGCGGGCGCTGGCCGCAGGCGTTGTTGGAGTCCGGTTCGACGCCGACGTCCCCTGGCGCGAGCTCGCCTTGATCTGGGAGCGCAAACTATGCGCGGAGCAGGCGCCGATGGCGGTCCATCGGCAGGAGCGCGCCGATGAGTCAACCGAAGTCGAAGTACACGCCGCTACCGGCAGTACCGCCGGAGTTGATGCCGCGCCTGGCGGCGGTGTTGGAAGTGATGGCGGGCGTGAAGACCGTGTCGGCAGCGGCCCGCTCGCTGGGACTGTCGCGCAACCACTTCCAGAGTCTGCTGCATCGCGGGATCGCGGCACTGGTGGAGGCGATCGCAGCACAGCCGCGTGGCCGACCGGCGAGACCACCGGCGCTCGCGACGTTGCAGGCGCAACTGCAGCAGCTGCAGCGCGAGAACGCGCGCTTGCAGAGTCAGGTGGGCTCGACCGAACGCCTGCTGGAGGTGGCGAGCGGGCTGTTGCACGGCCGGATCCGGCCGACCGGCCGCCAGGCCCGGATCCGCAGTGCCAGCGGGAGTCGCGGTGAACGCAGCGATGACAGCGACCCTGCGACTGCGCGGCAGCGCCTGCTGGCCGGAGTCGATGAAATGCAGCGGCTCGGCATGAGCGCGGTGCCGGCCGCCACACTCGCCGGGGTGCACGACTCGACCGTGCGGCGTTGGCGCGCGCGGGCGCTATGCGGCAGATCATGCGCGAGCGTTCAGCCGCTGCTTCCGGTCGAACCACTGGTGCCGGTCACTGCCGCGAACCAGGTCGCGACACTGGTGCGCGAGTTGCACGGTCTGATCGGCGCCGAGGCGCTCAGTCGCAGCGTCACCGGCATCTCGCGACGCATGGCAGCGCGGATCAAGGCGACGACCCTGACGGTGATGGAGCGTGAACGCAAGGCGGCACTGGCCCGCATCATAATCACCGTACCCGGCGTGTTGCGTGGCATGGATGCGATGCAGTTCCCGAACGCGCGCGCGGCGCGCTATGCACTGATCGCTGCCGATGGCGCGGTGCCGTATCGGACCAGCCTGACCACTGGCCCGCACTACGACGTCGGTCTGGTGACGCGCGCGCTGGGTCGTGATCTGGAGCAGAATGGCGCGCCGCTGGTGTATCGGCTGGATCGTGCCCGCGCGCACGATGCGCCGGCGGCGCGCGCGTTGCTGGCAGCGCATCAGGTGCTGGTGCTGCACGGCCCACCACGCTATCCCTGCTTCTATGGTCAACTCGAGCGCCAGAACCGTGAGCACCGCGCCTGGATCGGCTCTCAGCCGCTGCCAGACGGCGCCTCGCTGGAACCCCGTCTGGTGGAAATGCTCGACCGTGTCAACCGGCTCTGGCGCCGGCGTACACTGGGATGGAAGACGGCGGCGGAAATCTGGAGCGCACGGCCGCCGCTCATGGTCGACCGCACCGCGCTCCGCGAGGAGGTGCAGGATCGCGCGCTGCGGATCGCGCGTGAACTGTCAGGCCGCGGCCAACCCGCCGACCTGGCCGAGCGTCTTGCCATCGAGCAGACGCTCACACGCATGGGATACTTGCGTCAGACAACAGGTGGCTGGTGCTAGGTAATTATCACACCGCCAAGCGTGCAAACAGGGTGGCGCGGCACACCTCTGGGCAAGGCCGTCAACCGTTTCCGCTGAGCACGGCACACTGCAGCTAGGCTTGGGGGCCGAGGCAGAAATATTTCACTTTTAGCTGAGACTTTTGGCGAGGACGTGACAGTAGGTGTTAATGGGCCAAGCGAAATGGGGTGGTTGGCTCGGGAGGTGGCGCATGCCGTCAGGCCTGTGCCAGCGCAGGGGGTCTTAAAGGGTGCGTTGGATATTCGCGCACACAGACGTTGCCGCCCAGGCCGCCTGCCTCTTAGGGGTTCTTAAAGACGGCTGATAGCTCGTCCATCATCGACACCCCCCCGCACCCCGAGGCGGTCCCCCGCGTCAAGACTCTCCCCTATTTAACCCGAGGTCGATTTCCGGCGGTTGTGCGGCGCCTGATTAGTCGGCTTCAGCGAGAGATTTTCCAGCTCGCTCGCTGCTGAACTGCGGCCGCGGTCCGGCCCAATTTCAAGCCGATCACGCGCGTAGGCGTGTTCTGATCCGCCAGCTTCTCCAATCGTGGAACTTCTTCGGGGTCCAAGGTTCTCGATGGTTCGTCCCGGCTTTACGGCTGACGCTTTCGCTGCCGCGCGAAACAGGCTCGCTGTGGTGTTCCTGCTCAGGACTCAAAACGCCATTTTTCTGTGCCGTATTTTTGCCGTACAGGGGTCCAGGGTATATCGTAAGTGCTTGTTTTTGGTGGGCGCGACAGGGATCGAACCTGTGACCCCTACCATGTCAAGGTAGTGCTCTACCGCTGAGCTACGCGCCCGGAATGGCGCGGAATCGTACTGGATTCCGGGGCTTGGGTCTACACGGTGCGCTATGCTCGCGAACGACCGGTGCCCGGGGAGAACTGTGAATTCAGAGTTCGCGTGGTGACGCGCGCACCGGCCGCAAGACCAACAGCGGAGTCTCCCGGCGTACCGCTGCTCGTCGGCGTTGTCGGTCATCGCGATCTCGTGCCGGACGAGATGCCGGCGATTCGCGTTGCGGCAAAGCGATTGCTGCGCGCCATTCGGGATGCGCAACCCGACGTACCGCTCAAATTGCTCTCGGCGCAGGCGGAAGGAGCGGACCTTCTGGTGGCAGAGGTCGCGCACGAGCTCGGTATCGACATCATCGCCCTGCTGCCTCATACGGCGGCGCAGTGCCGCGCTGATCTTACCAGCGACGCGGCGCGCGCCGCGTTCGATCGCACGATGGCCGGCACGGAGACGGTCGAATTGACGTCGGTCACCGGTGCGGGCTCTGGAGATCCGACTGAGCCAGGCGACGCGCGCGATCGGCAGTTTGAACGCGCCGGAAACCTGATCGCGCTGCACAGCTCGCTGATGATCGCGGTCTGGGACGGCCTCGAAACGGAGCATCGCGCCGGTACGGCTCAATCCATCAAGCGGCGGCGCGGCCGGGCCGGTGCTGTCGGTGACGGGCTCCATGCACAGCCGGACGGCTTGTCCTTCGCTGCGGACAACGATCTGATGTACGAGATTCGCTGCTCACGCCTCAGAAATCTTGCGGCAGAGTCGAGCGGCATCAGCGTCATCGGATTCGTCACTGGCGAAACCATATTCGGCAGTGTCGAGCACGGCATTCCGCCCATGCTTGCGACTCTGCTTGCGCGAACGGCGGAATTCAATCGCGACGCCCGCGTATATGGTGCTCGGATTGCGGAGCAAGGCCGGTCTCTCGCCGGGCCCGCGCCGTACCCCGTTGCGGGCGCGCTGCTGTACCTCAATAGCCTGTTTGCAACGGCGGATTGGCTCGCGGTGCATTTTCGACACTGTTTCACGCGCGCGCTGGCCGCGCGCTTCAGTCTGTGGGCGCTGGTGGCCTACCTGCTGCTCGCGTTCAAGAAATCGCCGGATGGGATCTACGGTTTCATGTCCATCGCGGCCGTGCTGTTGGTCTTCGCGCTGGGCTGGCTGCTCGCTTTCTGGGCGCGGCGCCGCAGCTGGGACCGGCGCTATCTCGATTATCGCGCGCTCGCGGAAGGCTTGCGCGTCGATTTCTATTGGGAATTGGCCGGCGTGCGGGCGCGGTTCGACGACGCCTTTGCACATGAGGGCTTCCTGCATAAGTACGCCCAGCTCGAATGGATGCGCGCCGCGATGCGGACCGTGAGCCTGCGCTGCGCCATGTATCCGCGGGCTGCCACCCCAAACGGATTCGAGCACGCGCTCGCTGCCTGGGTCGGCGATCCGGACCGGGTAAGCGACTCGGGTCAGCTTCTCTACTATCGAAAGAGCGCAGTGGCGCTCAAGCGTCGCCTTGCGATTGCGGAGCACATCTCGCGCGCCATGCTGATCGGCGGCCTGGTGCTCGCCGTGATCCTGGCTGCGGATGTGGCCCTGCGCCTGTTTGATCACTTGACCGTGCTGGCGCCGGCGCCGCGCGGCCTGATGCTCACAGCCCTCGCGCTGCTGACCGCGTATACGGCCATATTCGAGGTCTATCTCGCCGAGAAAGCAGATCGCTCTCTGATCCGGCAATATCGGCACATGGATTCGCTCTTCGGAATTGCGGCGCACGAGTTACGCTCGGCGCGCAGCACCGCTGACAAGCTCGGAATCCTGCGCGCGCTCGGTCATGCCTGCCTCGCCGAACACGCCCAGTGGATCCTGTCGCACCGTGACAAGCGCATCGACGGCTTGCGCTGGTAATTGAGGAAGAATCGCATGATGCAAGTAACGCTGACCGGACCGGCGCTGCGTCAGACGCTGTTGGTTCTGACGGCAGTTGCCTTTGCGCTGGGCGGCCCGGTCTATGCGCAGGAGCCTGAGGACCCGGATCCAGACCTCGATCCCGAGTCGCAGGCTGAAGAAATGGCGGAAGAAGTGCCGCCGGCAGACTTCGCCGCGGAAGATGAAGAGGCGGTCACCGATGAGGCGCTGGACGAGGAGCCGGCCGCCGAGGCAATGGCAGACGACGAACAGGCTGCCGATGCCGTGGAGGAAGATGAGTGGTGGGTCGATGTGCCGTTCGACGAGTCGGATGACGCCATTCCGACCGACACCGAACTGGATCCGACCGGGCTTGGCTGGGAGGTCGTCGGGTACGAGAACGACGGCGATGGCACCGAGGATGTTCCGGGCGAGTCGACCGAGGGCATCCGGGACCCTGGCGACATGCCAACCATCAAGCCACGGGTCCGCCCGGCGCGGCCTCCTGAAGGAGGCGGCGAGGACACCCCCTATTCCATGGGCGGCAAGCCGGTGAGCGACACGGGCGCACCGTGGCAGGCGCAGATCTTCTACCCGGGAAAGAGTCCCAAGTGGGAGGAGAAACTCAAGCAGGGCACGCCGCTATGGCAGCTGCAACATTACTGCGGCGGTACCTTGATCGCGCCCGACTGGGTACTGACCGCCGCCCATTGCATTGACCAGGGTATGGTCGACGTTGGCTATCGGGTTCGTCTTGGGGTGGAGGACATCTCGAAGGACAACGGCCTGACCTTCAAGATCGACCGGATCGTCAGGCACTCGGAGTATTCCCAGAAACCGCACCCAAAAGCGCCGGCGCCTCCCTTGCCGCCGCCCAACATGTACGCCAACGACATTGCGCTGGTGCACATCGTCGATGACGGCCCTTCGAGACCCCGCGATCCGAGTCAGATTCGCCCGGTCAAGCTGTATCAGGGGCCGCCGCCGAAGTCCGGAACCCAAGTCACCGGGTCCGGTTGGGGCAAGACCCAGCCGGTCGAAAATCACGCGCCGAATGCCATCCTGCTGAAGGTGGATCTGCAGGTGATGGACACCGAGACTTGCAAGAACAAGCCGGATTTTGGCCCAGCGAGGATCAGCGACAAGGTCATTTGTGCCGCTCGCAAGGGCCAGTCGACCTGCCGTGGCGACAGCGGCGGCCCATTGACCCTTACCAACGAAGGTCAACTGGTCGGCATCATCAGCTGGGGCAAGGCGCGCTGCAACGGCGACGGCCAGCCCGGGGTGTACACGAGTGTCGTGGCCTACTCCGACTGGATCCAGAAGGCCCTGAAGCTGGATCCGACCAAGAACGCACTTCCCTGAGCGGCGCGGGAGAAGCGTAGTCATCCCGGCCGGTGCCGGGATGACTACCGTCGTGGGCGGGGTTCGCCCTAGCCGCCGGCTGGCTCGGGTTCCGGTACGGAAACCTTGTCGCCGCCTGACTGCTCGGCGTCATCGGAATTGCCTTCTGGCGCCGTCGTCGCATCCGCCGGTGCCGCCTCAGGTGCCGCCGCCGGCGCCGCTTCCGGTGCCGCAGCAGGCTCTTCCTTCTTGGCGCACGCCGCCAACAACAAGGCTGCAGCGACCACCGCGATGGCTGTTGTCACTTGCTTCATGTTCTTCCACCCTCCCTGAATGACTGGAGCTTTATCGACCCAAACCGCATTGAGCCTAGTCGAACCCGATGCTGCTCAGCAACTGCGCAAATCGTGGCTCATTTCGCAACGGATCCAGCAGCGGGTCGTTGCGTGCGTAGATGAGGCCGGAATCGCCGATCTCGTGCGCCCGCTGGAGGCTGGCGATCGAAGCGTCCGGGTCGCCCCATTGCGCGAGAATCTGGGCCTGCTGGTAGAGAACCCTGTCCCCCAGATCGGCCACCAGCCTCGTCATCGCGGCGCGCGCCGCGGTGGCGTTGCCGAGCCTGTGCTCGACGATGGCGGCACCCGTCAGGCGGAAGTCCTCAACGGGCTCCGCCGCGTAGGCGGCGCGGGCGTCCTCGATGCGCCCTAGCATCAGCAGGGCGTCGCCGATGGCTGCATGCGCCCGCGACATGCGGGGATTCAGCTCCAGCGCCTTGCGGACCGGCGGAATGACGGCCGCGTAATTGCGGGCGGCATATTCGATCGAACCCGCCGCGCGATGGATGAGCGGATTCAACGGGTCGAGCAGCAATGCGCGCTGCATCGCCTCGGCGGCCTCGCGCTTGCGGCCTGTACGCGCGCTGTATTGAGCGTAGCGGGCCATGACCGTGGCCTCGCCGGCGCCCAGCTGGCGCGAGCGCTCGAATGGCTCGCGCGCCGCCCGCGCGTCCAGGCGACCCTGGAACAGCGTGAAGCCCAGTGTGGAATACGCATCGGCCAGGTCGGGTGCGATGGCAATCGCGCGCTCCGCCGAGGCAATCGCCGCGTCGTACAGGCCGGCCAGCTGCCCGACCTCGCCATACTGGTTCGCGATGGCCGTTAGCGATCGCGCGCGCGCTGCATGGGCCGCCGCATAGTCGGGGTCGGCGGCGATTGCCGCATCGAACTGCGCGAGCGCTGCGCGCTCCGAGGTCTCGTCGGCACTCAGGTCATACAGCGCGCGGCCATACAAATAGGCGTCGTACGCGGCGAAGCTGTCCGTGCCGCCCGATGCAGTCAACGCATTGCCATCGCCATGCTCGCCACCGGGCGCGACTTGTGCCACCAGCGCCCTCGCGACTGTGTTCGCGATCTCGCTCTGTACGGCAAAGATGTCGTGCATGGCGCGGTCGAAAGTCTGCGCCCAGCGGCTGAAACCCGTTTGCCCGTCGATCAGGTCGGCAGCAACGCGCACAATGTCGCCAGAACGCCGCACGCTGCCATCCAGCAGGAATGCCACGCCGAGCTTTGCAGCAATGGTGACGGCGTCGTCCTTGCGATCCCGAAACGTCGCGGACGAGGCCTGGGCCATCACCAGGAGCTGGGTGCTGCGCGCCAGCGTGGCGCGCAATTCCTCGGACAGCCCGTCGGAAAAATAGGCCTGGCTCTCGTCGCCGCTGAGGTTCGCGAATGGCAGCACGGCCACGCTGTTGCCGGCGGCTGCGCGACGGCTGCCGAACAGACCCTGTTGCCACGCGACAAGCCCGGCAGCTCCTGCAAACGCGGTGCCGGCGGCCGCGACCAGAACGCCGCGGCGCGAGACGGCGTGTGCGGGCGCTTGCGCGCTCGTTGCGGCATGTGATCGATGTCCAGTCTGGTCGGCAGCGGCTGAAATTCCACGAAGGACAGCTGCGATCTCGGCAGCCGCGGAGTCTCCCTGCCAGGCCGACAGGTCGATGGATTGATATTGGCGGAACCCCAACGGCGGCAGAGTGCCGTCCAGCGATATCGGCACCAGCTTGCGCAGATCGCGGCCCTTGGCGGCCTCGTCCAGTACCCAGTCGGACGCCACCGAGGTTCTGGACCAGATCACGACGACCGCATCGGAGCGCTCGAGTGCCGCCTCGATCGACTTCGCAAACGCCGCGCCACCCTCGATCAGCGCATCCCACCAGACTTCGAGACCGGCTTCTTTCAGGGCCTTGGCCAGCTTCGTGGCATGCGCCTGGTCAGCCCGGGCGTAACTGAGGAATGCCGTCGGGCGCTTGGCGTCGGCGCGCAGGTCCTGCGTGCTGGACATCGGTTCCGGCTCCCCCTGCGTTCGCCAGCGTGCCGGTCGATGCGCACGACGTCGGCGCCCATGTTCGAGTGCGCTGCCGCTGAGCTATGCGCCCGGCAAGACGGCGGATGGTACGGAATACCTCGCCTCGGGTCCAGACGCATGCCAGCTCCTGGAACCTAGGTAGATGTGCGGATGGACGTCATCGTGCCGGCCAGCGATGGTAAACATGTGGAAATGGGGCCATCGAGAGGATCGGGCATGGGCGCCGCGACAGGCGGCTTCAGTATTGACGAGCTGCTCGTCAAGCGAGCCTACGCGCACCCGGTCACACACCTCAAGCTGCGGGAGACTCACATTTCCTGGGTCGTGCTCACCGGCCGTTTCGCCTACAAGATCAAGAAACCGGTGCGTTACGCCTTCATCGATGCCTCCACGCTCGAGCGGCGGCGCTTCCTGTGCGAAGAAGAGCTGCGCCTCAACCGTCGTCTCGCCCCCCACCTCTATCTCGACGTGATACCGATCGTCCGCGACGGCGAGCAACTGAAAATCGGCGGCCACGGCGA
>Ga0214473_10002597_pt1 | contig 22166 bp, 36 predicted proteins | sample RVTome_7_FD_203509 | JGI IMG/M metagenome (GOLD analysis project Ga0214473, IMG submission 203509) | Soil microbial communities from uranium-contaminated site in the Upper Colorado River Basin, Wyoming, United States - RVT98D197 | ecosystem: Environmental > Terrestrial > Soil > Contaminated >... | reverse complement strand
GGGAGCCGCGATCGAGCCGATGAGCCAGCAGGACCACGCCGCAGCGGATAAGGCGCGAAACGAGGCCATCCCGAAGATCAAGAAGCTCATGCAGGGGGTCGCCGACAAGCTCACGCCATGAGGCATCAGCGGCGTGTGCAGACGTCTGCAAAATCAGTGGCGCGACCAGTGCCGGAGGAATGGCCGCGATGGCCCAAAAAAAATTTTACTTGACAAGCGTCCCGCGTGTGGTGTACACGTCGTAGCACAAGCCAGCCGTGCCCTATGTGGCCTTGGCGCGAGGGGATCATGCCGAAAAAGGCTGACACCATCGACCAGGCCGTCAAGGACACCGTCAAGAAGGCGATCCGCGAAACCACCGATCCAGCCGGCGCGAAGCCGAACGGCGACGGGCTGGAGCCCTCCTCGGTCGAGTCCTTCCAAAGTCTCCTCGGGAACATCCCCAGCACGCTCGAGTGTTTCCTCAAAGTCTACAAAAAATCTCCGCTGCCCCCGAACTACCAGGGCAAGATGCTCTATCTGCACACGTTCGACGATCCGCGCGCGATCACCGACATCGAGGTCGAGCTCCAGCGGTTGGCGAACGAGCAGGTTTTGCGCGGCAACAAGGACTGGGGTTCGGGCGTGTTCCATTTGCGGCTCTACAAACGCCGCAACGAAGAAGGCCAGGTGGTGATCGACAAGCAAACCGACATCGCCCTGAGCATCCCCGAGCCGTCAGGCGCGGTAGGAGTGCGGGCCGGAGATGGGCAGGGCTTTGCTGGCCTCGCAACGCTCCGAGACGTGGCCGAGACGGCCAAGGTGATGCGCGATGCCGTCGGAGGCGGCGATGCCAGCACAGGCAAGCTCGCGGAGAGTCTGACCAACACGCTCAAGGCCGGCGTTGACATCGCGAAGGGCCTCACACCGCCGGCGCCCACCCCGCAGGACCCGCAGCAGCTCGTCGGGTTAATCGCCACGATCGCAAAGGTGGCCCAGGAACTCGGACTGTTCGGCAAGCGGGAGTCCTTCGCCGACCAAGTCAAGGCGCTGAAGGAGCTAGGGCTCTTTCCGCAGGCGGATAGTGAAGGCGCCGCGATACCGCCCCCGACGCCCATCGAGCAGGTCCAGCAGACGGCCGAGATGATCGCTGCGCTGCGCGGGATCATCGGGGGCGGCGGATCGGAACGCCCCTCGCTCGCCGTGGAGATCTTCCGCAGCCTCGGGCCGCAGCTCCCACAAATCGTCGAACGCATCACTGCCACGGTCAACCGTCTCATCGACTACAACCAGCAGAAGCTCGCCGTGCACCTCGCGCTGCCGGCACTGCCGGCGAGGCCGGGCGTCGCCGCAGCAGCGCCAGCGCCACCGGCGCCTTCACTGCACGAGTTCTCCACCCGGCTCGCTGAGGCCGCCACGGCTGAAAACGACGCGTTCTTTCCCGAGATGGGCAGCTTTCTGTATCAGCACGTGCAGAACGCACAGGTGCTGTTGAATGGCCTGATGTCGGGCTCCGTGCTCGAGGACCGCGCGCTGGCCAGCCTCAGCGAGGCCGGGCTGCAGGGTGTGTATGCCGAGCCGGTGCGCTCGTATCTGCTACGGTTCTGCCACTGGGTCCAGCATCAAAGCCGTTCGCAGCGGGACGAGACCCAGGCCCCGCCGGCGCCTGTACAACCCGGAGCACAGGCCGGGTCCGCGTCGGATGGAACCGATGAGCCTCCACCGCTCAAACCCGGCCAGGTCGAGGGCGAGTGTAAGATCTGCCGCGGGATTTACCACTACGAGAGCCAGCAGGAGTTTGACGGCGACTCGCATGTGTGCGATGCGCCCGGCGGGGCCGGGATGTGCGGCGGCGAGATCGTGCAGGCGAGGGGACCGGCATGAAGATCGTCCTGTTGAAGGTCGCTGGTGATCCGACTTGGTTCATCGGCCGCGACGGACAGGGGGTCTTGGGTAAGGCGGGATCGACATGTCCCACATGGCCGATCAGTACCGACATCATCGAGTTGCGCGATGCGGCGCTGCTCATGATTTTGGCCGGACCTGCGGCCGCGTTGGATGGGACGCAGCGTTTCATCTCGATGTACCACCTGTCGCCGCTTCCAATCCCGACGATGACGGTGCGGACGCGGGACATCGCGTGCATCTCGTCGGTTGATCCGCCACAGATGGGCCGGGATGAGTACACGGCGATGGACCTGTACCGCGAGATTCTCAGATCGATCGAGGTGCCTGCGGCGCAACGAAGGCGAGTGGGATGACCAGGAAGGGCGGGAAAAACGCGCTGCACTGCCGGCAGTGTGGCGCGTTGCTCATTGAGGATCTCACCGGTTTTTTTCAGGTGAAGGTGACATGCAGACGCTGCAAAACAGAACACAACTACGACACGCGCCGCCCCCCAGATCCGGCGCTGTCCGGGCATACCTCGAGAAAATTGGCGACGGCGACCACGGGATCGAGCGCACGGTCGAGCTCATGACGGCGTTGATTCGCGACGGGATCCGGCATCCGCTGGTGCGGGCGCACGCCGAGCGGGCGGTGGCGACGGTCCAGCCCGGGGACGCCTTCGGGGAAATCGATGCCCTCCGGAGTTATATCGGCCCTCGGGTTCGGTACCGGCGGGATCCGATCGACGTGGAGCTGTTGCGGACGCCCTGGTTTATTGTGGAGGAGATCGATGCGGGGCGCATCCCGCAGCTCGATTGCGACGACCTGACGATCCTGTCGCTGGCCCTCTTGGGCGCGGTCGGCTTCCCCACGGCGATCCGCGTCGTGAGCACGAGGCCCACGAAAGAATATAACCACGTCTTTGGGATGGTCCGGGTGAGAGGTGACTGGTACGCGCTTGATCTCACCAAGGCGTGGTTGCCGAAAGGGTACGCGGGGCCGCAGGTCACGCGCTACTTTGATACGGAGGTCTGAGGTGTATGTCGGCACGAAGCTAGGGCAGATCACGGGTGGCGCGCGCGGTCCGGCAGTCATACCAAAGAAGCCGCGGTCGCCCAAGCCGGCCACGCCAGCGCCAACGCTAACGACACCGGCGCCTGGTCCCACGAGCCCATTTATCCAACCCAAACCTCCAGCCCCGACACCCGTCGCCATAGCTGTGCCCAAACCTCCAGCCCCGACACCCGTCGCCATACCTCGTCCATACGGTATCGGCCGCGAGACGGCCCAATTTATCCTAATGCAGTCTCTGCGGGCGCGAGGGCTCAGCCCCCCGCCTCCAGCCCCGACACCCGTCGCCATAGCTGTGCCGCAAGCGGCGGGCGTCAGAATGGCGCCGGCAGCGCCTCGCGTCAGGGAGGTTGTCGCCCCGCCGGTGTTGCGGGCCGTCGTGGCCCCCTCGCCGTCGTTCTTGCCGGTTGCGCGGGGGGCAGGAATACCGCCCGCGCTACCCGGCGCCAGAGAAACCGTCATGGTCCTGCCTCGACGGCCGTCGGCGATCGCGGAGGAGGCCGCCAGGCGCTTCGCGTTAAGCCGCGCGTTCCGCTTGCTGCCGGATATCGAGCAACAGCGGATCTTGAGCGCGATGGTGAACGCGATTGTGCCATTCGCCCGCCCACCGGAAGCCGTGCCCGAGGTCCCCTTCGAGCGCCGCAGTACGCCGCCTCAGGTCCTGCGTGGGATCGAGGACGACATGAGCGAGCTCGCGCCGGCGGTTCCGGCCTTCATCCCGCCTCGCAAGTACCGCGCCGACGGACGGCTCGGTTCGGGTCTCGGGCAGGGAGAAGACGCAGCGTTTTTGTTCACAGATGCGTCGTGGGCAGATGTCTCGCCCTCCCAGGTCTGGGATGAGTTCGCGAGGTACTGGCGTAAACTCAAGGGCATGGTCAATGATCTGTGGGCGCTCGGGCCGAACCTCGATGACCTCATCCATCGGCTGCGATCGCTTCAGGGCCAGGCCGAGCAGACGGGTCTATTCGATGAGGCGTCCCGCGCGGCGCGCGCCCTGGCTGAGGCGATCGACATCAGGGGCAAGTGGGGCACGATCGAGAACAAGCTGAGGCAATGGCTGCCGACGTGGGAGGACGCCGCGCAGACGGCTAGTCTGGCGGATCTCACGGATATCGGGGCGATCCCGATATTGCCGATCGCGGCCGTCGCGGCTCTCGCGGTTGTCGTGGTCTATGGCGGTGGGTACCTCACGGACTACCTGCGCTTGCGGGCGACGATGGAGCAGATCGAGAACAAGGTGCTCACGCCGGAACAAGCGATACAGGTTGTGAGGGAAACACGGGAACCAGGAATCTTCGAGACGGTGAAGAGCGGATTTATGAGCCTCGAGAACCCGATGGTCATCGCGGGAATCGTGGGCGTGTCACTGTTGTTGATGTTGTCGAGGCGATGAGCGATGGGACGTGCGCTCGGCCAGGTCTTCAGCGCTCCCGGAGTCTTTCAGCTCCCCGTCCAGCGACTGCAACGCGACTTCGGGAAATTTTTGATGGCCAGGACACAGCTTGACGCGCTGGCCAACTCGGCGGCGACGACGGAGGACCGGCAGGCGGCTCAGCAGCTCCTCGGCAGGCAGCTCGAACTGGAGGGACAAGTCCCGATCTTTCTGAGGGCGGTCGATACGCTGCAATCCCAAGGATTCAGCTTCGGGGCCACGTTGGACGTCACCAAGTTTGCCGCTCAGATGGAATCGCACCTGGGCGACGTGGAGAAGTTGATCGCGCGGGCCGGGGGCGTGCCTGCATCCTTAACTGGATTCGCGATCCCGCTTACCTGGCCATGGTTGGTCGGAGGAGGGTTGGTGCTATGGATGGTGCTGAGAAGATTGTAGGGGCGCCGGAGGCTGAGAAGCTGAACCCCATGGCGGATACAGTGCAGACGTCTGCACAAAAGGAAGAACAAATCCAGAGAGGGGCGTGGTGCTTAGGCGAGGCGTACCTGTTGGCCCATGTGGGGACGAAGCCGTCGTGAAGACTCGAAAAGCCAAGCGACACAATCCCCTTCCGGCCGGGTTCTCGGCCGAGCTGAAGCGCCTCATCAAGGGCGGCTTGAAGGCGAAGGATGCCATGCGGGAGGCTTGGAGAAAATTTCGCGGGAAGGCCACAACGGCGAACCCGCGACGGGTCCACCGGGCCTCCCGCGTTCGATTACCCGTGAGAAGGGCGCGGCGCAGTAATATCGGAGCCGCTGCGCCGCGCCCGATCAGAAACGTGGGGCGGCGCAACCCGGCGCAGGGCACGGAGATCTACGCGAGCACCGAGCCCTTCACGATGCTTGCGCGCAAGGGCGATGACAGCGAGTTCCCGGACGAGACCTTCCAACACAAGCACGAGGGCGGCGCCAAGCTAGTCGGGTACCCGGCGGGGAAGACGATCCGGGCGCACCCGACGAAGCGCGTGTGTCTCGAACATCCCGACAAGGATCTCTGGGATGAGTTTGAGCAGAACCCACACAACCCGAGGCGTCGTCGAATTCACCTGGGGGCCGGCCAGGTCGTGGTCCTCCCGAAGTCGAGGCGGATTCGGGTGAGCCGGAAGGGAGGGCAAGCGATTGTCAGGGGCCCGCTGAACCTCTTGAGGAGGGCGCGGGTTGCCTCCGTCGCCTAAGGGGGAAGCCATGGCACGAGAACCGTTTCTGATTAATCCTAAGGGCAAGATGCGCAGGAAGCGAGTCAGGGGGAGAGTCAACCGCAACAGGAATCCGCTCGGTGGAGAGCTGATGGTGATTGGCCTCGGCAATCCCTCGAGGCGGAGACGCAGCAACCGAAAGGGGGTGAACGCAGTGACAAAAACAAATCCGCGCAGACGGCACAAACGGCGGAGCTATCGCCGGAATGTGCCTGCCGTCGCCAGCAACCCGAGGCGGCGGCATATGCGCCGGCGCAGCCCACATCGCCGCCGCTACCGTCGCAACCCGGCGGTCTCCAAGGAAATCAGCTTGCTGAGCCCGAAGACCTGGATGCCCTATATCGGCACCGGGGCGCTGGCGGCTATGACGACCTCGATGGCCCCGCGGTTGTTCTTCGGATCAACCGCGAGCCCAGCGCAGGCCTACATCACGCAGGCCGGCGTCGCGGTCGCGGGCAGCTTCTTGCTGCCGATGGTCGGCCTCCGGCGCGCCCACCCGATGACCTGGTTTATCACCAGCGGATCGGTGATCGTGGCCGATGTGGTCGGCCGCTACGTGGCGCAGTTCCTTGGGCTGTCGGCCTACCCTGGCTACGATGTGAAGCGGCGGATGTATTACCCGCCGGCGACCAGCCCGCAGATGGGCGTCTATCCGTACCAGTTGTACGGGATGGACGCCTATGAGCATGCGCCCGGCGTCCCCGCGGCGCCGTACGAGTACGCCTACGGGCGGTAACACACCAGCGCCCCCACGCGCGCAGACGTCTGCACACGTGACCACGCGAACGTTCACAGTGCCCACCGTGGCCTCATCTCTCATGGTTTGTGCCCTCGTGGCCTGGATATAACCAGCATGCGAAATGGAGCTATCCATGAACGGGGGACAACATGCCATTGCCCCGGCGGACCCCGCGCAGTTTGCGCAGTTTCGGACGCAGATGCGCGAGACCCCGGAGGACATCTGGCAACCGGTCTACGACAAAGTCAACTATGCGGCCGCCGGGGCCTTCGAGTTGACGTTCTTCTCGACCCCGGTCGGCGGCTCGGCCACGCTCATTCGCGCAGGCGCGGCGGCCGCCGTGAGCAAGACCAGGCGCGACACCAATCTCGAGCAGCAGGGGGTCATCCCCACCAAGGCGTTCAAGATCCACGGGTTCAGCCTGACGCTGATCCCGCTGCAGCAGGCGGTCGCGGTCGCCGGCACGCAGTCGATCGTGGACGACATGCAGCGGCTGCTGTTCGGGGGGTTTCTGGAGTTCCGGATCGTGGACAAGCCGTACATCTATCTGCCGCTCCACAAGATCCCGGCCACCGGGGTCCTGCGCGGCAGTGTGGGCGGCGCGTTCACAGCCGGCAACGTGGCAGTGGCCGGCGGCGGCGCCGGCACTGGGGCCCCGCGCGACATCTATTGGCTCGGTGTCCCGCTCACCCTGGACCCGTACCAGAACTTCTCCGCGAGGATGCAGTTCGACGGGTCGCCGGCCCTCATCCAAACCTTCGATCTCCAGTTGTTCCTCGAAGGGTATATGAGGCGGCCGGGCCAGTGATCGAGCCTCGACGAGATCAATCAGGGTCGCGGCGGGCAGGAGGGTACGCCTGATCTAAGCGTGCCCCCTCCCCGCCGGCCGATCCACAGAGAGGAGCGATTCCATGCTGCAACGACGGATCGCACCGACGCGGCTTGTCGAGCTCGGCCAGGGGCCCCCGCCTTCGGTCAATAGCGCGCCGCCGACCTGGCGGGAATACTTCTGCTACAGCGCCGACTTCGTGGGCGCGCAGGCCCTGCCGGCCGGGACGCTCGACGGCCTGCCCTCGGTGCAGGTGTTCAACGATTTTGCAATCGCCATGCACTCGGACTCCGACTTCGAGCTGCTCCGGGCGATTTACCTTGCCAGCAACCAGAAGGTCTACGCGCGCATTCGCGACGAGGCCAGTGGCCGGCTGCTTCAGCGCGGGACGGTCGATCTGCGCACGGTCGCCGGCCAGGGTACGACGCTCGGGCCGATCGAGACGACGGCGTTTCTGCCCTTCGACTGGCCGGAACCGTACGTCATCGGCGCGTCGTCTGTCCTGACGGTCTCGGCGGCGGACGCGAGCGGCGCGGCCAACGCCGTGCGCCTCACCTTCCACGGCAATAAGATCCGCCCGGGCCGCTCGCCGTGGCTCTACAACGGGGACGGCAGTCCGAAGCGCTACCGCGCGAAGGTGCCCTACACCTACGTGCTGCCTCCTGACGGCGTGAGCTTCGTCATCGCGGCCAACGCCACGGTCCTGTTTTCGGCGCCGGTGGACATCGAGGCGGATTTCTTGGCGCTCGAGGTGACGGCGGTCCACACCGGGTCGGCCACCGTGTTGATGCTGGACGGCGCCGGCCGCGAACGGTTGTGGTCGGACCGGGCCGTCGAGATCTCGAATCTGTTTGGCAACGGCCAGTTCCCGAACGTCCTGCCGAGCCCGCGCTTCATCCCGCGCGGCTCGTCCATCAGCGCCACCATCTCGGACCTGAGCGGGGCGGTCAATCGCGTCAAGCTCATAATCGCCGGGGTGAAGCTCTATGCGTAGATATGTGCCGCTGGCCCAGCTCCCGGGGGTGACGAACGGCAGCTCGATCGACGTGCGTCAATATGCCGCGAGGATCCCGTTTCTCCAGCCATCCGGGGCGAGCGGCGCGCCGCTGGCCTCGGAGCGACCGTTCATCGTGTTCAACGAACAGACGCAGCGCTACGAGTCGGCCGCGCCGCCGGCTGAGGGCGCGCCGGCAGACCTCACCCATCAGTTCCCCTGGCTCTTCGCGCCGGTCGATTCGTTTCCAATCGTCAACGCCAGCACGATTCAGGTGATAGCCGCCGGCGGGACGGTGACGCTGATCACACTGGCTGAGGCGCAGCGCGGGTATGCCGGAGTCATCAATGCCTTCGGCGCCGCCGCGGCGGACTTTGCGGATCTGTTATGGAGCTTTGTCATCAAGGGGCGGGCGGTGCAGCCGATCACCAATATCAACTTTCAATTCGGGCCGGTCAACGATCCGAAGGCGCTGCCCGGCGCAGGGGTCTTCCTGAACCCCGGGGATGACTTCAACGTGACGGTGCGGAACGCGGGCGCGCTGGCGGTCGCGGGGGTGCAGGCCAGGATCGAGGGCTATTACTGGCGAACAGGAGTGAGCTGATGAAAAGACGCGTGTGGTCGTTACTGATGTTGTTGGCCGTCTTATGCTGGGTACTTGTTACGCCTCTCGCGCAGGCCCAGGTCGTCACGCTGGGCAGTACGATCAACCTGCAAATTTTCACGGCGAGCGGCACCTGGACGAAGCCTGCGGGCGCCACGGCGGTCTACGTCATGGCATATGGGGCTGGAGGTGGTGGTGGTGGAGGACGCGGTGGTGCTGCGGCGGCTATACGGGCTGGAGGAGGAGGAGGAGGAGGAGCAACACTAGTTCATCGTATGTTTCACGCTTCCAACCTTGCTGCTACTGTTGCCGTGATCATTGGAAGCAGCGGAACTTCTGGTGGAGGTGGGTCCAGTGCGGACGGGTCAGCAGGTGGCCTGGGGGGTAATTCTACGTTTGGTAGCCATCTAACATCATATGGAGGTGGGGGGGGAGAAGGAGGGGACGGTAGTGATTCATGTGGTGGTGGCGGTGGTGGGACAGGTGGAGCAGGAGCGACCGCGGCAGCAGCGGCAGCTCTAGGAGGCGCTCCACGCTCCAATACCTCGAATGATGGTGTTGGGGGGGCTGGTGCTGACGCAGTAAATGCTAATCCAGGAGTGTCGGCAGAGTATGGAGGTGGTAGTGGTGGCGGGACTCCTACATCAACCATCGGGCAGTCAGGTGGGTCATCCATTTTTGGTGCTCCTGGTGGTGGTGCTGGCGGGGGGATCACTGCCGCAAACGCGGAGCAGGTAGGTGGTGCAGGAGGTACTCCGAACTCATTTACGGGCGGCGGAGGAGGTGTTGGCGGTGCGGTAAATGGGGGCGCGGGAGCTGCTGGCGCGGGTGGAACTGGAACATTCGCTGGTCAAGGGGGCGGCGGCGGGGGCGGTCAGGACTCCGGGACTGGCGGAGCAGGCGGGAACGGCGGAGCGCCAGGAGGCGGTGGGGGTGGGGGCGGCGCCGGGACGACCGTAGGTGGCGCCGGTGGCGCCGGTGGCGCCGGTCAGGTGTGGGTCTACTCATGGTGAGGCGCAGGCTCGCACCCGTTCTCGTTGCCATTCTGGTTCTGATCTCGGCTGGGTCTCCACGCTCGGCCGCGGCGGTGGCGGAGCGGATCATCAGTTCAGGGCCATGCCCGAGCGCGGTGACGATCTCCGGGATTGACTTCGGCTCGATCTGTATCCGGATCGACGTGAGCCCCGCGGTGTTCTTCATGTGGGGCGGCGCGTCCTGGCTCCAGCTCGCCGTCCTTGATCCTGCCGTGGCGGCGTTTACGTCCGGCTCGGTCCCGTTCGCCGGGCCGACGGGGTTCTTGACCCAGGACAACGCGAACTTTTTTTGGGACGATACTACGAATCGCCTTCGCCTCGGACCAGCGATTACAGGCGCACTTACGACGCTGAGCATTCAACAGGCTACTGGTGAGGCTGGTCTTACGCTCCAGCTTTTTTCGGATACTTCGAATGATGCCTGGATTGAATTATGGAGAGGGGATACGCTTAGGGCTTATTGGGATCGGTTTGGCCTTACCAACTTTCTTGGGAATGAAGCTGTGCCTTCATACACCTTCCGGTCGGATACTGATACTGGTATGTGGTCGTCCGGTCCGGATACGATCGACTGGTCCACGAATGCGGTGAAGCGGCTAACCCTCTCGACGACCGCGTTGACGCTCACCAGCGGGGACCTGCTTCCGCTGACCACCGTCTCGGCACTCGGCGGTGCATCGAATCTTTGGGCAAGGCTCTACATGGATTTCACCAACACGGCGACTGTGGGGGCTGTCACGATCAATAAGCCCACGGGCCGGGTGAACATCGCGGCTGCTGGGACCAGCGTTGTCGTGACAAACTCCAGAGTGACCGCAGCGAGCCATGTGTTCGCCGTCATGTCGTCAGCCGATGCGACGGGGCGTGTGATTTCGGTGGTCCCAGCGGCGGGTAGCTTTACGATCAATACCGTTGCAGTCACAGCCCAGGCTAGTTTTGATTTTGTGGTCATCAATGCCGACTAGGGATAATTGTGGCCGTGCCATGTTCGCGTCCCTTGTGGTGCTGCTGCTGCTCCTTGTGGTGATCCCTGTCCCCTCCCACGGCCAGGGCGTGCCAGCTTGCGAGAGCCTGATGGCGGTGATCCAGCACTTCGCGCAAGGAGCGGCTGAAGATACGACACGCCTCAGGATGCAGTTGGCCGAGGCAAAAGCGCAGGCGGATCAGCAACGGAAACGGGCCGAGACGGCCGAGGCAAGGCTGAGGGCGCTCAATCCACAAACTGAGACACCAAAGGATCAGACGCAGTGAAATATCGAGACGAGGTGGATTGGGAGGCCCTCATCGAGGAGGGGATGAAGGTGCAGAACCTACACCCGAAGGTGCCGGAAGCTTCCATCTTGATCGCCTCGGTCGATCAGGACCGCAGTGTCGTCGTCGTACTCGTGCCCTGTTCACGGCATGGGACCGAGCGAATCAAGGATCTGATCATGGGGAGCGCCGGCATGGTGAGGGTCCTTCTCGCGACCCTTGGAACGAGGTGATGGTTATTTACAGGCGAGGCGGGGCCACGATCGATGTGCCGGATCCGACCATGGCGTATATGAACCGCCCGGGGATTGTGCAGACGTCTGCACACAACAGACGGCGGTCAGCATTGTCCGGACTCGACGCCTTCGTGGGCGAGGAGGAGCCCTGGGAGCCGATCGTCAGCTCGACACAGTTCTGGGTCGAGTTTCAGGATCTGCTCGATCGGCTCTCTCAAGCCATGTTATTGCGACATGCGGCCCCTGATGCCTATCGGGCCTGGCCTGTCGGGCTGATGACTAACTGGGGTCTCGACGAGGTCATCACAAATTTTATGAAGGCGGCGGGCGTCGGCCCTGGCCTGCCTCGAGGGATGACACTTGAGGAGTCTGTGGCCCACTACATACGTGTCTTCCACGAACGCGAGCCGAAGCCGGGAGAGGCCGCAGAGTTTATCAAGTTGCGCACAAGGCAGGAGGTCCCTATTACGAGCTCGATGCTTTCGCCGCCGCCGATTACGATTTTCCCGACGAACCCGCTGTTAGTCTTCGACATCGCGAACCAGGCGCTGTTTGGCAATCCCAAGTTTCAGACGTTGAGGCGCGCCTTTAACTCGCTCGGCTATCATCGGCGGCCGGACTACCTGTCGAGGATCCTCGGTGGCATAAGTCTGTTTCTGAAATTTTATGGCCCAATGACCCTCGGGATCGGCTTCCTGGCCGGGGCTGCAGGTGCAGCTATTCCCAGTCTGGTCTCAACATCACTCAAGGTGGCCAGCCTGGGGACGTCCCTGACCCAGGCGGGCCTGCGCGCAACTGCCGACGCGCCGGCGGCGTCGCTGGTCGCTTCCGAAATCCCGAACCAGGAACTCGTCCAGCCGGCGGCTGTGAGGCCGTCGATCGATCCCATGCCGGCGCTGCCAGAACTCCCAAACCAGGAACTCGTCGAGCCGTCGGCTGTGAGCACACAACCCAGCCAATGGCTCCTCCAACCCGCGCTCGAATCGTCTCTATTCGGTGGCCTTCCACTGTGGGCCTGGGCCGCCGGCGGCGGCCTCTTGGTCGCGCTACTCATGAGCGATTGACCATGTATGCCATAACGCATGATCGAGGACTGGGCCAAGCGCCCACGGTTCTGCTCACACCGGAGCCGACGTGGACGTCGATGGTGACAAGGTGGTTGAGCGGAGAGATTTTTGGGTTCCCCAAAAAGTACGTTGCGGTAGGCGGCGCTGCGCTGGCGCTCCTCATGCTGCTGAAACGGTAGTCATATGTACACGACGTTGCGTGGACTCGGTCAATCGTTTACCTCGTTTCTCCCATGGGTGAAGTGGTATCTATCAGACGCAGGGAACGATCCCGCAGCTCGAGACGCTGTACGTTCTACCCTCCTGAGATTTACTGGGAGGGCGACAATATCTGATATCGAGCTGTCAGGGGGAATTCAACAAGCCTTGGCGGTCGGGTTAAACAGCGCTGTTATAGTAGCTTCCATAAAGTCAATCACGCAGGGGATGATGGCTGGCGGGAGACAACTGACTGCGGATGACAAAGCGCGATTGCTCGTGGCGTTTGTTGGGATCGCGCTGGGATATCCGGACGTAGCAGCGGCCATTGTGGAATCGATCGGCGGAATGGCACGAACGGCTCCAGCCATTCCGCCTCCGGCCCCTCCCCCGCCTCCTCCGCCCCCACCACCACCTGGAACGGCGCCTGCGCCAACCGATGCGCAGATATTATCAATCGCCAAGGATTATTTGCTCGGAGCAATCCGTGACCCCGGTCTCACGGCGCCGGTCACCACTGCTGTCCGATCCGTCACCGGGATTGTTTCACTCGACACACCGACTGCTATTGGCCTCATGGACCAGTTTATCAATGTCGGGTTTCAGAACCAAGCTGTGAGGTCCCAGGTGTTACAGGCCGCTCGGCCGATCATCGTGGGAAACATACCCATCGGACTACAGGAAGCAGCGAACCTGATCGACACCTTTATTCGCGTCGCCATGGCGCAGCCCGACATTGCCGCGATCGTGCAACAGGAGGTAAGCCGAAGATCGGTCCAGACCGCTCCGCCTCCTCCGGTCGGACCACCACCGACCCCGGGCCCGGCGGTACCCTCGCAACCGATGACCCCGACGTCTCCACCGCCGCCCATCACGGCGGCACCCGTTCAGTGGGGAAGCCCTGACCCTGGGATCCTCCCGGGATCGCTACAACCTACCACTCTCCCCCCCCCATCGAGCGCCCTCAGCCTGGGGAGCGATTGGTACCAGAATCCGATCGTCTGGGGAGCCGGGGCCGTGTTGTTTCTGCTTTTGATGAGGAGGCGCTAGGAATGCCTGCATGGTTCCAAGGTCTCCATGGAGAAGGCTATGTGACATGGCTTCAGGAAAGACCGTTGATCCTGGGGCAATGTAGGAGGTCATGATGTATCTTACTAAAGCTCCAGCCGGATCCACAGTTCCACCGTGGATGGCCCCGATGCCTCTGAGGCCGGAGTGGCAGCGCCCGACCGCCGAGGAGATCTATCCGTTGACCATGGCTCGGAACGGGTTCCCGGCCGAATACCGCTTGCGACCTCCCCCGCTGCCCTCTCCGGACTTTCTCTCGGCGCCGATGGCCTTCGCGGTGCAGTCCTGGGAACTCCCAACCCGATCTTTCCCGTTCTTCCTCTATCCCTCGAGGCCACCAGAGGCCAGGGGGTTTGAGGTGTTTACAGGATTCGGCCCCTCGGTCTATACGATGATGCGGGGTCTCCTGTTTCCCAGGACCGGGGTCAAACCTCCGGCCTGGTTCGATCCAACAATCAAGGGGACGTGAGCGATGAAACCGTCATTTATGGGACAAGCACCGTTTTCTCTCTTCGAGCCAGGACAGGAGCCGCGAGTCTCGTTGAGCCCGGATTTGTGGCCGCCAGAGGTGCCCGCCGTGGAGGCCGACGCTGAGGCGCTGCGCCGGATCGAGCAGGCCGAGACGATGCGGGCGATGCAAGCAGGGGCGACCCAGCAGCAAGGGTTGTGGCCCTACATCCAGCGCCTCACACAGGTCCAGAATTTCTGGCTCTATGCGGGGATCGGCTTTGCGGTCCTTCTGATGGCTCAGGGCGGCGGCGGCCGACGACGACGGTAATGTTCGTCAGCGAACTCGCAGCGCCGGTCTCTGAGCCGGCGGACCCAAAGATAGACTCGATCATCAACCAGGCCATGCGGTCTTGGCGATTCGACGTCGCCGGCATGAGCGTGGCCTCAAGCGGGCTGCAGGTCTACATCGACATGCACGATATGTCGAGCCAGGCGCTGCAGCGTCTCCGGGATATGAATGTGACGATCGAGATCGTCGATGCCTCCCAGAAGCTGGTCCAGGGCAGGATCCCGCCGGCCTCCCTGGTCGTACTCGCCAATCTTCCGGAGGTGCGGTTTGTCAGACTCCCCGACTATGGGATGACGCCCACAATCCCGGAGGCCCCCATCACGTTTGCCATGCAGGTACCCGAGACTGATCCGTTGTCGATGGAACTCCCCACGCGGACACCGGTGATGGCCTCGGCAATCCCGTGGGAGCTCCTGGCATTAACCGCATTGGCAGCCGGGGCGGTTCTGATGATCTTCAGGAGATAGCGTCATGTACCTCGGTCAAGAAGAGTTCTTGACGGATTCATTCTCCCTGTTCGCAGCCGGGGAATCGCCACAAATCGCCATGACGCTCGATGTCCCAGACCTCAGTATCCAATTTCCGGAGCAGTACACCTTCTTGCTCCCCGCCGTTGATCAAATCTCTGACGCGGTCCAGCCAGGGACTGGCATCCTGAATGTCCTAGAGGTCGGCGCAAGGCAGATTGGGAATATCCTCGTCCCGATCGCGGCGGCGGGTGCGGCCGTCGCGAAGATCCTCACGCAGCCACTCCCGCCAAAGATGGCCACCTTCCCATCATGGCCGCCACCCATGGGGCCATCTCCGGTAGAGCTCCAATGGCCCATCCAGGCCCAGGCCGTCGGGACCTGGTTGAAACAGAACCCCGTGATGGGCGCCGCCGGCATCGCGCTCCTCGCCCTGGCCGCCGGGTTGTTGCTGGTGCCGTCCTCATCACGCGGCAGATCCAGGAGATAGATCGCCATGGCATATGAGGCTAGGGCCCCCGGCTTGACTATGCCCGGCGCCAAGACACTGCACGTTCGAGACGGGTTAAGGCCGGTCAGGAAACCGGTGACGCTCAGTGAGGGATTCTTCGATGACGTCGTCCAGGGGATCCAACGCTACGTCATCGATCCGACCAGGCAGACCGTGCAGGTGCTCGCCCCGTTTGCCGGCGTCAGGCTTGTCGATCAACCGCTCTATCAGCCCTCCAGTATCGTCGCGCCGCCGATAACGGCCCCACAAGCGACGTGGTTAACCCCAGGGGTCATGATCGGGGGCGGGGTGATGCTGCTATTACTGCTCCTCAAAAAGCGGTAGTCATGGGCGTCCTGGCGGGCATGTTGGCCCAACCGATCCCGGAGTCATCATTGGTCCCACGCGAGCAATTGATCTATCCAATCGTCCACCGATACGCCCAGGACTACGGCGTTGAGATCCCCCTGGTCATGGCGGTGATTTCGGTCGAGTCAAGCTTCATCCCCCGCGCGAAGCATACCGACAGAGACGGCAAAAGCAGCTACGGGCTCATGCAACTGAGGCTGGACACGGCGCGGCCGCTGGCGCCGAGAGATCCGCCGTTGAGCGAGGAGGATATCTACAACCCAGACCTGAACATCGAGCTCGGAACCAAATATCTCCGGTACCAGCTCGATCGCTACGGCAACATGGCTGACGCCGCGGCCGCGTACAACGCCGGGTCGGTGATCCGCGGGGCGACCGGGGACTACATCAACGCTCGGTACGTCAAGAACGTCCTCGCGTGGGTCGATTATTACCGGGCGAACCTGCCCGCCCATGACGTGCAGGAGCTGCCCGACTGGTTCGGGCAGCAGGTGTCCTCTCCCCGTGGAGAACAAGAAGGGTCGGGGGACGTCGTGCCGTTTCGGCCGACCCAGGGATCGATGTTCGGGACAGACACGCTGACGACGATCCTGATCTTTGGCGCAGCAGGCCTTGTGCTCCTATTACTCTTTCCGAGAGGCTAACCCTATGACAGAGGCCAACAACGACAAGCTGGCGAGACTCGGCAAATTCATCGTCCAGGTGGGCTTCTCAACAACCGCCGCCGGCTTCCTGCTCCTAGTGGTCACAGGGATCATTCCGTCTCCACTCACGTCGATGCCGCCTATGTTGGTGGCCCACGTGAAACAAAGCGAGAAATTTACGGAAGCGGTACTCAAAAACCAGCAAGATGTCCAACGCCTGCTGCGAAAGATCTGCCGGCGTGTTTCCAAGGACATTAACTCGATCGAGGACTGCGATAAATAATAATGGTCTTCAACCCAGCCTCACGGACGCGGCTAACGCATAAAAGGAGAGAGCATGATGATTGGGTACGTTGGAACGGCTCGATACTACATCGACCGCAACACCGGCAAGATGTCGTTGATGAATGTCTCTGGGGCCGTGGGGCTTCCAGGCCATGCCGGATCGTACCTCGTCCACCCGCCAGCGCCACAGGGCTACGAGGTGAGGATGACGGAAGGGGTGCCGGTGCTGGTGCCACTGGATGGTCCACATTCCCTCATCAATGTCTATGAGGGTGGCGCGTGGCATCTGAAACTCCGGGATGAAACGCATGGCGTGTGGCCATCCTGGGTGACGCACCCGTGGGCGTTTGGAATTCCCGACGACGAACTGGCGCAAGGCCGCCTCCGTACTCCCAGTCAGGCCCCAGTAGACTACCCAACAGGAACGAGCTTTCCGGTCGTGCGCGGGACGCCGGAGTCCAAGATGCCGCCACTCCCGCCTTGCCCCTGGCCTGACAAGATTTTGCGTGCTGAAGTGGACCTCATCGTGGCATCTGGGGACGTGCAAGTCTCCATTGTCACCGCCTTGATCCAGGCGCGACTCAACGCAGGGATCATCAGCGATGGGGAAGCGAAACGGTTTACCCTGCTCTTGCTGGGGTAACACCTCCTCACGATGGAGCGTAATATGCGCCTCGCTCTGACTCGGCAGCTTTCGACACGGTTCGGGATCTTCGGGGAGTTGTGCCGTGAGGATTGGACGCCACAGTGTTACACATTGGAAGACCCCAAGCTGGCGATTCCCCTTGGTAGCTATGAACTCGCCATTACGTTCTCAGAGCGCTTCCGTCGGCCCATGCCGTTGCTCCTTAACGTGCCGGGTCGGAACGGGATACGGATTCACGCAGGGAACACCGACGCCGACACGACCGGCTGTATCCTCGTGGGGAACGGCCAGAACGAGACGGGTCTGACCAACAGCCGTCTCGCCTATATCGACCTGTTTTATGCCATTCAGAAGGCGTTGAAGGAGGAAAAGGTGTGGATCACGCTTATCCAGAAGGGGGAATAGCCTTATGGGAGCTGGAGCGTTACTGGCGCTGCAACTCGCGCCGGTGGTCATCGACCTACTGAAATCGGGGCAACTGCAAGGCGTGATTGCGAAGGTAGCCCCTCACCTGTCTAGCCTACTGAAAGATGGCAAGCTCAGTGGGATATTCGGGACGCTTGGCGGTGGCGATGGATCTGATCTCATTAAAACGATCGGCTCATCCCTCGAAGGGGCGGGAGCGCCGGACAAGCAAATCGTCCTCGCGCTTAGTACCCTGGCGGAACTCATGCCGAACGGGGCCGGCGCCGAGCAGTATCGTTCATCGATCGACACGATCCTGAACGGCGTGCAGGGGTTGAAGGACTCACTTTCAAAAGCGGCGAAGGCAAAGGAGTAAGGATGGAAAGCCTGAGAATGCTCACGTTCCTCATAGGGCTGCTCCTTGCCCCGAATAGAGTGTACGCGGTTCCCCTCATGCCCGAGTCGAATGCCCCACTCTCTATCACCATAGCGGAGTGCCGGTTGTTCAACGGACAACCCGTGGGGTTCCTGAACAAGCGCCTCATCGCGCGTGACACCAATGGATGAGGACGAGAGCAAATCAATACGGATCACCAAGGCGGTCGTCCTCCCGATTGTGACGATCGCCTTCTCAGGGGCGGTGATCTTCTTCACCTACATGAAATTGCTGTCCTCAGAAGCCTTCCTGGGGATTGCAACGACCGTGATCCTCTCGTGGTTTCGAGAGCGTGAGAAGGTGAGAACGGAGACCCCACCCAAACCAGGACCGACAGCCGGTGGAAAGTAAGACACCGACAATCCTCGTCAGTGGCACTTGGGGCCTCAATGGAGGCGGCTGGTGGCTCCCCGGTTCGGACTTTTGCGAGGAGGGTCGCGGCCAAGGCGTCACCTTCACACCCTACCCCTTCATCTGGTCCACGGCGATCGACGGTGTTTTAGGAAAGAACTCCGAGTGGACAGACGCCGCCGGCTGCCTGATCGCCTTCGTCGTCCTCCACAAACTGCATGAGTCCCCGATAAATATCATCGCGCATTCGCATGGTTTTTCACCAGTGGTTTACGCCGCGACAATGGGACTCCATATTGACACGCTCATTAGTGTGGCTTCTCCTATCAGGAAAGAAATTGTTGAACTCCTACCGATAGCCACCAAATCAATCAAAACGTGGAGGCATATCCGGGGTGGCAGGCGCGACCTCATGCAGATCCTGGGGGAGCTGTTCGATGGCCGGCTTGGCCTCTATAGGGATATGCCCTACGCTGGGAATGTTCGAGAGCTGTCAGAGACCCATAGCGGCCTGCTCAATCCGCGCTTGTGGACGGCCAGGCGCTGGTGGGACCCGCTAATTTGCGCTCCCCTCGCCAGCCAGAAGCCGTGAAGGTCGCGCTCTACGCGAGGGTCAGCACCAAGGAACAGGATCCGGAGCTCCAGCTCGAGGCTCTGCGCAACCACGTCCACCAGCGCGGTCTCGAGATCTTCGGTGAGTACGTCGATCGTGGGATCTCCGGGATCCAGACAAAACGCCCGGAACTCGATCGACTCCTCGAGGATGCCTGGTCCGGGAAGTTCCGCGCCGTCCTGGTGTGGAAGTTCGATCGCTTCGCCCGCAGCGTCTCCCACCTCCTCCAAGCCATCGAGGCCTTCCGTAAGCTCAACGTCGATTTCATCTCCCTGACCGAACAGTTCGATACCGCGACACCGATCGGCCGTGCGATGTTTGCCGTCATCGGCGCCATGGCGCAGCTCGAGCGGGATCTGATTCGGGAGCGTGTCGTAGCCGGGATCAATAGGGCGAGAAGGAAGGGCGTGAAGCTAGGGCGTCCGAGGAAGGTCTGCCACCGCGATCAGGTCGTCAACTTGCGCGAGGGTAGGATGAGCTTCCGGAAGATCGGCAAGAAACTCGGGATCTCGACAGGGCTCGCCCACTCGATCTACTCCGAGCAAGCCGGCAAACCCCCCGCCTGACCCGTTCATAAATCCCCAGGCTGAATTTCTGAATACTCCCCCGAGGTATAAGACCTCCCCCGGTTCCGACGTCGGTTCAGGAAACATGTGATTTCTGAACAGACCGCCAGCCAGCGGGGAGCAGTAATAGGCTGTTTGGCCTGCCGCTCCATAGCTGGCACTACGGGTTGCGTGCAGTCTCATCTCCCACCCCTGCTCCCCTGGCGGCGCCGGTGGGTCTGGCGTGTTACCATCACGCCGCCACCAGCCCTTAACAGGGTTTACCTTTTAGTCACACGACTCTGGTCTCGGAATTATTCGCTGGCACGGCGAGGACGTGAACGCCGGATCACCTGGTCCCGTTGGCCCACTCGCGGCCGGCTGAGGTTCCCGACAGGTCCATTGCATCCCGAGCCAGAGGCTAGGCGTTCCCTGTGCGGTGTCATTTTTTACGAACAAGTCAATTTCCCCCGTGACCGCCCCGTTGAACGCGGCAAACATGCCACCTGGAGCCCGCTCATCCAGACCAGGGCCGATGCTGACCCTAATTCCCTGTGCGCCAGTAGGGAAGCAGGTTGGAGACGGCAGGAGCATCCGAATGGTCTGACCTTCGGCTGGGCCGAGTGCGCCAATCGGTCCCTGGCAGGCGCCGTTGGTGCCAAACTGGACGCCAAAGACCACGGCAGTCGGATCATAGGGACACTGGATGACGGTGTCAGCGGCGAAGGCGGACATGGGCAGTAGTCCGAGGGTGAGGGTGATGGCCAATGCAAGCCGTTTCATGCTGAGCCTCCTTTTGTCTCCGCGGATGGCAGTGCCAGCCGGCCGGACATAAGTTGAGGAACCAGGCGGTCGCCGATCGTGACCCCGTTCTCTCCCGGGATCTCGAAGTGGGCGAGAAACGCCTCTTGGAACGTCTCTATCCCGAACTGAACTGCTTCCATCCTGCTCTTGATCGCCCAAAAGATCGCGCGCCAGGTCTGCCGGCGCGCCGGCTCTTTCAACCTGGCCCGGACGTCCTGGCGGCGGCCGCTCTCCTTGATCTCGGGAACCGGCGTAACGATCCGCACGATGTAGGAGACTTTCTCGATCGTGAACAGGAACCGCACGCCAACCTTTTCGTTCTCACCCCACCGCTCTTGAAATTCCACGCTCTGGGCCCCGTACTTCGCGAGGATCATCCGGATGTGCTCCTGCGATCGCATGACCGGCGTCTTGGTGCCTTCGTAAGCGCGCCTCATGGGCTGACCCTCCAGTCCTACTTCACCCCCTTTGCACATTGCCATATAAAGCCGACGTACAGATCAGACTGAGAGCTCCCGCTCTCGTTTTTCACAAAGAGGCTCAGCCGGCCTGGGACTGACCCGGAGATTGCTACAAACACCCCCGCGGGGGCCTCCGAATCCAGTGCCCCACCCTGGGACACCCGATAACCATGTTCGACGAAGGGGAGACACGGATCAGCGAACTGACTGCCAGCGCTGCCACGGGCCCCACCGACAGCCACTGGCACGGTGGCAAAAACCGTCACGCTGCCCTGATCTGGTAATGTCCCTATTGGGACCTGGCAGCGCCCGCTGATGATGTTACGAAAGCCGAAGGCCGGATCGAGCTGGCAGGCGTAATCGATCCGATCGGATCCGGACCATGCACACAAAGGCGCCAGGAAAGTAAGGGCTAGAACCAACACAACCAGTCGCTTCATCGTCGTCCTCCCTGCAAAAGGGTGGTTGCCCGTTAGTTTCACATTCACTCCGAAGTGTTCTACGGGGTAGCATAATCTACGATCTAACGCTGAGAGTGACCAGAACAATCCGTAAGGCGAGGCTAAATGGGAGTTTGAGTAGTCTGAAAAGTTCTTGCAGATGTCTTACAGGGGTCGAAGAGGGTGAGCTAAATGGTGGGCGGTACTGGGATCGAACCAGCGACCTCCGCCGTGTGAAGACGGCGCTCTACCGACTGAGCTAACCGCCCAACCATTTTGCAGGGCTCATTTTACATGCAGAGGGAAGGAAGTCAAGCAATTCTCGTCGCCCAAAGAGCGCCATCACTGCAGGCGAGCCGAACAATCTCTACCCACGATATTACTGGCCGGTGCGTAGGGGCAGGGCCTGCCCTGCCCCTTAAGGGGGCGCAGCAAGCGGCGCCCCTACGGCTGAGGGTGTCAGCCTCGCGATGACTTCTGAGAAGGAGCGTGGGCGGATACGGCTTGAAGTTTTCGCGCCAAGAGCATAAGATACTGCCACAATTGCGGGCTTGCAGCGTTTGTCAAGGCTGCAGAACCAAGAGATCAATTGGTTTGTGGGAGAGCGATCGGATGGAAGGTCAGCGAGTGGCGGTGATCACCGGCAGCACGAAAGGGATCGGCAAGGCGATCGGACGTCGCCTCGCACAGGATGGGTGTGATGTCGTTTTAAACTATCGGTCAGACGACGAGGCGGCTCAGGCGGCGCTCCGAGACTTCGACGGCCTGTCCGGGAAAGCTGTGGCAATCAAAGCCAATGTTGCCGTGTCCGATGACGCATCGCGTCTGAT
>Ga0214473_10002596_pt1 | contig 22173 bp, 21 predicted proteins | sample RVTome_7_FD_203509 | JGI IMG/M metagenome (GOLD analysis project Ga0214473, IMG submission 203509) | Soil microbial communities from uranium-contaminated site in the Upper Colorado River Basin, Wyoming, United States - RVT98D197 | ecosystem: Environmental > Terrestrial > Soil > Contaminated >... | reverse complement strand
TAGGTATCGAGGCTCGCTGCATGGGCGATCATCCCCGAGAGTCCGTACTGCACGATGTCCTGACACTGATTCCACTGCACGATGTCCTGGAACGTGAGAACTACCTTTCCCCGTCGGCTCTTACCCCGCACATCTTCGATAAACACAGAATATCGAAGGAGATCGTTGTGCAGCTGCTGAGCCTCGCCACCCAGCTTTGGATCCTCATAAGGCTCAATGCGGCTTGCCTGATGCGGCGGGCTTCGCACCGGTACGCATATTCCAGCGCTTCCGAATCGCCCGGATCGAAAGAACAGACGACTTCGTAGTAGGTGCCGAAATCGTGTGGGCAGCTCTTGATCGTAAGCCGTGCCCCCTAGTGGCGGCTCTCCGTGCATCCGGATGAGCTGTCGAATGAGGGCACGGCACTCGCGCCAGGCGCGTTCCGTGTAGCCGTCTGTGCCGAACTGAGCGCAAGATTCGTACGCGGGAGCAGAACCAATCCAGGTGTAGTCCATGGCTGTATCCTCCACCTCAGTGGTCACAGCGCATGCGGTTCCCCGAAGAACTTACGTAGGCGTGCAACTGTCCGTGGCCAGGGACGCGTTTGGTCGCGTTCCCATTGGGACACATTTCCCTTGTCGATGCCCAGAGCCCGCGCAAGAGCTGCTTGTGACAGGCCAAAACCTTCCCGAGCCATCCGAAGCCACTCGGCAAAGGTCTTCGGCGGGATGTAGGGGCAATAGCCAAGGAAGTCCATGACCTTTGGAACGAGCGGGGCATCGGGTCGACTCCTGCCGCCTTCCCATTCGCTCACACAATCGGCCGTTACTCCAATTTGGACAGCCGCTTCGCTCTGAAGAAGACCGAGATCGAGCCGGCGCTTTCGCAAATGATCGCCGAGGCTGCTAAGTTCGGCCGGGTATGAGGGATTTGGTTTGACTACCATGAATGAAACCCTGAATGGCAACAAGGCAACGCATCGATCCGGGTTCGTTGCCATCGTTGGCCGGCCCAACGTGGGCAAGTCGACCTTGCTGAACCAACTGTTGGGGCAGAAGGTGGCCATCGTCACTGCCAAGCCGCAAACCACACGCGGCCGTATTCTGGGAATCGTTACCTCGCCTCAGGCGCAGATCATTTTTGTCGACACGCCGGGCTGGCACCGGCCGCGTAATCTCATCAACCAACGCATGGTCGGAATCGCCGAGCAGGCCGCGGAAGAGGCCGACCTGCGTCTCTGGGTGGTTGACGCCACAGCCGGCCTCACGACGGCCGACCGCATCATCGCGGGTCGGCTGCAGAAGTCGGGGCCGACGTGCATTGCGCTCAACAAAATCGACGGGCTGGCCAGAAACGCCCTTATACCGATTCTCGCCGCCCTGGCAGAGCTCTTACCCGGCCGCCACGCCATCCCGATCAGCGCCCTGCGCAAGACCAATTTCAAGGAGCTCCTGGCTCAGGTGGTGCAGCTCCTGCCGGAGGGACCCTGCTACTACGACCCGGAAACCTTCACCGACCAGACCGAGCGCATGCTGGTGCAGGAAGTGATTCGTGAAAAGGTGCTGCTGCAGATCGAAGCCGAGGTGCCGTACTCGGTGGCTGTGACCATTGATCAGTTCGAGGACAAGGGCGAGGTCGCGGTGATAAGCGCCACCATTCACGTGGAGCGAGACTCACACAAAGGCATACTCATCGGTTCCGGCGGCCGGCGCATCAAGGAGATCGGTCGCGCCGCCCGGGTGGAGTTGGAGAAGCTGCTCGGCCGGCGGCTCTACCTCGAGCTGTTTGTGCGCGTGCAGGAAGAGTGGACCAAGCGCGAAGCGCTGCTGAGGGAATTCGGGCTCTGAGTCATGCCGTCGAAGGAACTCTACGCTACGCCGTCGGATGCCGAGCTGCGCAGTCTACCGGTGGTGGCGATTGTGGGCGCACCAAATGCCGGCAAGTCGACCTTGTTCAATCGTCTGGTGCGTGCGCAGCGGGCCATTGTCGACAGCCAGCCCGGGGTGACGCGCGACCGCAACATCGCCACCGCGCAGTGGGGCGGGAAGAAGTTCCTGCTCATCGATACCGGCGGCCTGGATGAACAGGAGCGCTCGTCACTCGCCGCCGCCGTGCGTACCCAGAGCCTGCAGGCTGCCGCCGAAGCCGATGTCGTGATCGCGCTCTTCGACGGACGTGCGGGCGTAACCCCCACGGACCGCGACGTCGTCCAGCACCTCCGCCAACTGCACAAGCCAGTAGTGTACGCCGTCAACAAGCTCGATACCGCCACTCGTGAGGACGGTGCCGCCGAGTTCTTTGACCTCGGGCTGCCGGCGCTGGTGGCGGTTTCCGCCGCGCATGGACTCGGGGTCGGTGAGATGATGGATCAAGTACTCGGGCAGTTGCCTGACAAGGCCCTGGTGGAGCCCCGCCCTGAAGCGGGTCCGATCAAGCTCGCAATTGTCGGCCGGCCAAATGTCGGCAAGTCCTCACTCCTCAACCGTATCCTGGGCTTCGAGCGCGCCATCGTGGACAACACGCCCGGTACGACGCGTGATGCCATCGACACGCCTTTCGAACGAGAGGGCCAGGATTATGTCCTGGTCGATACGGCGGGCATCCGTCGCCGGCCGCGCGTCCAGGAGCAGGTGGAGCGCGCCAGCGTGGCGCGGGCGCTGCACGCTCTCGACCGCGGTGAGATTGCTCTTCTGGTCATCGACGCCGTCGAAGGCATGGCCGACCAGGACGCTCGCATTGCCGGGTACGCCTGGGAACGCGGGCGCGCCCTGGTCCTGGTCTTCAACAAATGGGATGCCGTGCCGCGACCGCAGCGCAACCGAGCGCGCGTAATGGAGGAGCTGCAGTTCAAGTACAAGACCCTGGCCGATGTCCCGGTCGTGTTCCTTTCGGCCTGCACTGGCTCGGGCTTGGAGGATCTCTTCCCGTCAGTCAAGAGAGTCGTGGAAGCACACCGGCGCGAGATCCGCACGGTGCACCTGAACCAGGTCCTCGGCGACGCCACCCGGGCCCAAGCGCCTCCCAGCGTCCAGACCAAGCGGCCGAAGTTCTTCTATGCCACCCAGACGGGAACAGCACCGCCGGTTTTCACCATCTTCTGCAACTTTCCGGAGCTGGTGCCAACCTCATACCAGCGGTACCTGGGGAACACTTTTCGTTCCGCCTTCGACCTGCAAGGCACCCCGCTAAGACTGCATTTCCGCCGCCGCGATAGGGCAGGTAGTTAAGGTGTTAGGTTGTTGGTTGTTATGTTTGACAACCTAACAACCAACAAGCTAGCAACCGTACGTCCTGGCGTAATCCACGTAGTGCTCGGCGGTCGATTTGATTAAGGCGAACTCCTCGGGCCGCAGTTCGCGCACCACTTTGGCAGGGTTACCCATCGCCAGATGCCCACGCGGAACCCTCTTCCCGGGGGTAACCAACGAGCCCGCTGCCACCATGCATTCGTCTTCCAACTCGACGCCGTCCATGACTATGGCTCCCATACCTATCAGGCAGCGGTTGCCGACACGGCAGCCGTGTAGGATGGCGCCATGGGCCACACTGACGTCGTCGCCAACGTAGGTTCCCCAGCGGCCGCTGGTGACGTGAACGGTCGAGTTGTCCTGGATGTTGGTGCGCGCCCCGATGCGGATCTCGTACACGTCGCCGCGGATTACCACGCCGAACCACACACTCGACTGCGCCCCGACCGCTACGTCGCCGATGATCTGTGCCGTGGGGCTGACGAACGCGGTTGGATCGATTTCAGGAAGGCGGCCTTTGTAGGGAATGAGCATGACTGGAAGCTATCGGAATCGCGGGGGAGGCTCAATGTTGTCGGCGAGATGCTCGTCACCAAGCCTTCAATCGACTGCTACAAAACCCGCACGTCCCAGATTTACGATCGGGGGCTCGTTTGTGGCCGAGGACACAACATGTTGTAGCTCTCGCTCCTTTCTTGCCAAAGCTGTTGGGCTTTGCTACGAAAGTCCATGGTTCCGCAAGTGACGCTTCCGTCAGTCTTTGCAGGCCCGCCGATGCACGTGTTGGTGGGCTTGCGTGTATGTGGAGGACAAGGCGATGTTCACCGATGATTTGCACGAAGGGCTGACCTTCGATGACGTGTTGCTGCTGCCGGCGCGTTCCGACTTCCTGCCGCGGGATGCCGATGCCGGCACGCAACTGACACGTCGGATCCGCTTGGACATCCCGCTCATCAGCGCCGCCATGGACACGGTGACCGAATCACGCACCGCCATCGCCATGGCCCAGGAGGGCGGCATCGGCGCCATCCACCGCAACCTTTCCATCGAAGAACAAGCGCGTGAAGTCGAGAAGGTAAAGAAATCCGAGAGCGGTATGATCCTCGATCCGGTGACCGTGGAGCCGGACCAGCGTATCGTGGACGCCCTCGAAATCATGCGCCGCTACCGTATCTCCGGCCTGCCGGTGACCCAGGGAGGCAGGCTGGTCGGCATTCTGACCAACCGCGACCTGCGCTTCGAGAAACGCCTCGACCGCAAGGTGAGCGAGGTGATGACCCGCGAAAACCTCATCACCGGCCGGCCGGGCATCGGTCTGGAGGAAGCCAAGGAGATTCTGCACGCCAACCGCATCGAGAAGCTGCTGATCGTCGACAGCGAGGATCACCTCAAGGGCCTGATAACCGTCAAGGACATCCAGAAGGCGGCCCAGTTCCCCAACGCTTGCAAGGATCACCTCGGCCGCCTGCGTGTCGCTGCGGCAGTCGGTACGGGTGACGACCGCCTGCAACGCGTCGCCCAGCTCGTGCGCGCCGGGGCCGACGCTCTAGTTATAGATACGGCCCACGGACACTCTGGCAATGTCATCGAGACGCTGCGCGAAATCAAGCGTAATCACCCGACGGTGGAAGTCATCGCCGGCAACGTCGCTACCACCGAAGGCGCTCGAGAGCTGGCACGCGCGGGCGCGGATGCCATCAAGGTTGGCATGGGTCCGGCATCGATTTGCACCACGCGCGTTGTCTCCGGCGTCGGTGTGCCGCAGCTGACAGCGGTGGCCGACTGCGCCGCCGTCGCCCGCGACTATGGCATACCGGTCATCGCCGACGGCGGCATAAAATTCTCCGGCGACATCACCAAGGCGCTGGCGGCTGGGGCGCACTCGGTGATGATCGGCGGCCTTTTTGCCGGCACCGAAGAGAGCCCGGGCGAGACCATTCTCTACCAGGGGCGCACCTACAAGCTCTACCGCGGCATGGGATCGATCGAAGCCATGCGCGAGCGCGAAGGCAGCCGCAACCGCTACATGCAGGACGATGAGCTCGAACAGATGAAGCTCGTACCCGAAGGTATCGAAGGCCGCGTGCCGCACAAAGGCCCGCTGTCGTTCATCGTCACCCAGCTGGTCGGCGGCCTGAAAGCGGGAATGGGTTATTGCGGCTGCCGCACCATCAACGAGCTGCACGAGAAGGCCCGCTTCGTCCGCGTCACCCACGCCTCCTTGGAAGAGAGCCACGTGCACGACGTGTACATGACCAAGGAACCGCCGAATTACAGGAGAGAATGAAAAGGCTAGCAGAGGTCGGCGATCAGCACCAAGCTAAGGAATCTGATGGGGAGGATCATGGATGGGCGCATGCATAACTTGCCGTAGGCCAAAGCTTGCATCTGAGCTGAACGCTGACGGCTGATTGCTGACGGTTTTCCTATGATCCTCATCCTCGATTTCGGCAGCCAGTACACGCAGCTGATCGCGCGCCGCGTTCGTGAAGAGCAGGTCTACTGCGAGATTCACCCGTACTCACTTCCCAGCGATAAAATCCAGCAGATGAGTCCGGAGGGCATCATCCTCTCCGGTGGGCCGGCCAGCGTGTACGAGAACGACGCGCCCCTTCCTGCACGCTCGGTCACGGCACTGGGCGTACCGGTGCTCGGCATCTGTTACGGCATGGGTGTGCTTACACTGTTCGGCGGCGGAGAGGTGGAGCGCGCGCCGCGGCGGGAATACGGCCCGGCCGACTTGCTGGTCGACGACCGCAGCGATCTGTTTGCCGGCTTCGAAGCTAGCGCCACTGCAGTGTGGATGAGTCACGGCGACAAGATGGCCCGCCTCCCGGCCGGCTGGCAAATCCTGGCGCATAGCGCCAACTCGCCGATCGCCGCCTGTGCCGACGGCACCCGCCGCCTCTTCGGCGTGCAATTTCATCCCGAGGTGGTCCATACCCCGCGCGGCAAGCAGATCCTGGCTAACTTCCTCTTCCGCGTGTGTCACGCCAAGGCCGATTGGACGATGGAGAACTTCGTCGAGCACGAGACCGAACGCATTCGCGCCCGCGTTGCGGACTCCGGCGTCGTCTGTGCCTTGAGCGGCGGCGTGGATTCGACCGTGACCGCGGCACTGGTGCACCGGGCTGTGGGCAACCAGCTCACCTGTGTTTTCGTCGACAACGGCGTCCTGCGCCTCGACGAGGCCGAACGCGTCATGCAGTTCTTGCGCGAGAGCTTCCACTTCCGCATGAAGATGGTCCCGGCCGGAGCGCGCTTTCTCGACCGCCTCCGCGGCGTGGAGGATCCAGAGCGCAAACGACGCATCATCGGCGCCACCTTCATCGAGGTGTTCGAAGAGGAAGCCCGTGCGCTGCCCAACATCAGCTTCCTGGCGCAAGGAACCCTCTATCCGGATGTGATTGAATCGGTCTCCTTCAAAGGACCTTCCGCCACCATCAAGAGCCACCACAACGTCGGGGGCCTGCCCGAACGGATGCACCTCAAATTGATCGAGCCGCTGCGGGAGCTGTTCAAGGATGAAGTCCGCCGCCTGGGTGAGGTGCTCGGCATTACGGCCTCGATCGTGGGCCGCCATCCTTTTCCCGGACCCGGTCTGGCGATTCGGGTCCTCGGCGAAGTAACCGCAGAGCGCGTGGCGGTACTGCAGGTGGCCGAGGCCATCGTTGACGAAGAAATCAGGGCTGCCGGCTTGTACGAGCGCCTCTGGCAGGCATTCGCCGTTCTCCTTCCGGTGCGCACCGTCGGCGTCATGGGCGACGCCCGCACCTACGACAACGTCATTGCCATCCGCGCCGTGGAGAGTGTCGACGGCATGACCGCCGACTGGGCCCGCCTTCCCAACGACCTTCTCGCCCGACTCTCCAGCCGTCTCATCAACGAAGTCCGTGGTGTGAACCGGGTGGTCTATGATATTTCGTCGAAGCCGCCAGCCACTATCGAGTGGGAGTGATGGCGCGAAAGGAGATGAGCCTGGTTAAGACGAAACGCCGCGGGCCGGAGTCCTGCGGCTACAGCCTGGTGGCTGCTGTAGGCGCAGGACTTTAGCCTGCGCGGAGAGGCTGAGGCGGCATGTCGTTCGTCCATCTTCACGTCCACACCAAATACTCGCTGCTGGACGGAGCGAACAAGATCGAGGCGCTCGTCGGCACCGTCAAGGCGGCTGGCATGCCCGCGATTGCGATCACCGACCACGGCAACATGTTCGGTGCCGTCGAGTTCTATAAGAAAGCCGCCGACGAGGGCATCAAACCGATCCTGGGCTGCGAAGTCTATGTGGCGCCGAAAGGCCGCAAGGACAAAGGCAACGGCCGGGCCGATGACTTCGAGACCGGCGGCAACCACCACCTCGTCCTCCTGGTCAGCAACCAGGAGGGCTACCGTAATCTCTGCCGCCTCGTAACCCTCGCCTATACCGAAGGCTTCTACTACAAGCCCCGCGTCGATAAAGAGTTGCTGCGTGAATACAATGGCGGCCTGATCGCTTTGTCTGGCTGTCTCGCTAGCGAGGTAAATCAAGCCCTGGCCGCCGGCAGCATCGACCGTGCCCGGCAGGTGATGGAGGAATACCGCGCCATTTTCGATGACCGCTATTACGTCGAAATCCAGGACAATCACCTGCCGCAACAGGAACGCTGCAACGTCGAGCTGGTCCGGCTGGCAGGCGAGTTGAGTCTGCCGATCGTCGCCACCAACGATTGCCACTATTTGCAGCCCGAAGATGCCAAGGCGCACGAAGTGTTGCTGTGCATCCAGACGGGCAAGACGTTCAGCGACGAAAAACGCTGGCGTTTTGAAACTGACCAGCTTTACGTCAAAGGACCGGAGGAGATGCGCAGCGCTTTTGCGCATTGCCCGGAGGCCGTGAGCAACACCCTGGCGGTCGCTGATCGCTGCAACTTCGAGCTCACTTTCGGAAAATACCAGTTCCCCGTGTTCGCTACTCCGAAAGGAGAGAGTCTAGAGGAACACCTCGACCGCGTCGCCCGCGAAGGCCTGGAGGCGCTGCTGCTTCGCCTGCGGGCTCAGAAGGATTGGGATGCGGAGCGCGAGCGGGTGTATCTCGATCGCTTCGACAGCGAGTTGAAGATCATCAAGGAAATGGGCTTCGCCGGCTACTTCCTCATCGTGGCCGACTTCACCACCTATGCCAAACGCCAGGGAATCCCGGTCGGTCCAGGACGCGGCTCGGCGGCTGGCAGTCTGGTCGCCTACGCACTGGGGATTACCGACATCGATCCTCTGCCCTACAATCTGCTATTCGAGCGCTTCTTGAATCCGGAACGCAAGTCGATGCCCGACATCGACATGGACTTCTGCTTCGAGCGGCGCGACGAGGTCATCCAGTACGTGCGCCAGAAATACGGCGAAGACCGCGTCGCCCAGATCATCACCTTCGGCACACTGAAGGGAAAGCAGGCGATCAAGGACGTTGGGCGTGTGCTGGATTTTCCCTTCGCCGAAACCGACCGCATTGCCAAGCTCTATCCCGCGCCCAAGCAGGGAAAGGATTTCCCCCTGGCCGACGCCCTCAAGATGGAACCGCGGCTGCAGGAAGTGCGCCAGCGCGGCGAGCGCGAGGAGCAGCTCTTCGGCTACGCCGAACGCCTCGAAGGCCTGCTGCGGCACGCCTCCAAACATGCCGCTGGTATCGTCATCAGCGCCGCGCCGCTGGTGGAAAGTCTGCCGCTCTTCAAAGACAAGGAAGATGCGGTGATGACCCAGTTCCAGTACGCCGACGTCGACGCCATCGGGCTGATCAAGTTCGATTTCCTCGGACTCAAGACCCTGACGATGATCCACGACGTCGTGCGTCGCATCCGGGAAGGCCGCGGCGTGAGCATCGAGTTGAGCACGCTGCCCCTCGACGACCGGCCGACCTACAAGCTGCTGGGGAAGGGCGATGCTGTCGGCGTCTTTCAGATGGAAAGCGGCGGTATGCGCAAGCTGCTTACCGACCTGCACCCGTCCACCTTTGAAGACATCATTGCCACCATCGCCCTGTTCCGACCCGGTCCGCTCGATAGCGGCATGGTGGAGGAATTCATCAAACGCAAGAGCGGCAAGGAGCCGATCAAGTACCTGCACCCATTACTCGAACCCATCCTGCGCGACACCTACGGTGTGATCGTCTATCAGGAGCAGGTGATGCAGGTGGCGCAGGCGCTGGCGGGGTACACCCTGGGCGACGCCGATAATCTCCGGCGTGCCATGGGCAAGAAGAAGAAATCCGAGATGGAGCGCGAGAAGGAGCGCTTTATCGCCGGTGCGGTGAAACGCCAGTTGTCCGAGAAGCTGGCGCGCGAGATCTTTGAGCAGATGGAGACCTTCGCCGCCTATGGTTTCAACAAGTCGCACTCCGCCGCCTACGCGCTGCTCTCTTATCAGACGGCCTACCTCAAGGCTCATTATCCCGAGGAGTTCATGGCCGGCCTCATGACTCTGGAGGCCGGAGACGTTGACAAGACCTACAAGAACATCGCTGAGTGCCGCGAGCACGGCATTGCGATCCTGCCACCCGACGTGAACGAGAGCCGGCAGGACTTCACCGTGGGGCAGCCGCGCGAGGATGGCAGCCGCCCGATCCGCTTTGGTCTCGGTGCGGTGCGCGGCGTCGGCGCCAAGGCGATCGAGGTCATTCTCACGGCACGCCAGGCCGGACCGTTCACCTCCTTGGCGGATTTCTGCAAACGCGTTCAAAGCTCGCAGGTGAACAAACGCGTGGTAGAAAGCCTGATCAAGTGCGGCGCCTTTGATTTCGCCAATGAGCCGCGCCGCCGCTTGCTCGAAGGCCTCGACCGCACCTCACAGTGGGCCGGGCAGGGCAGCCGTCCCGAGGATGTAAACCAGATGGGCCTGTTTGCCGCCGGCAGTCTGAAGAGTGCAGCGGCGGCACCGCCGGCGCTGCCCGAGGTGGCCGAGTGGGACATGAAGGAGCTGCTGCGCGCCGAGCGCGAAGCCATTGGTTTCTTCATCACCGGACATCCCCTCGACAAGTACGCCCGCGACCTCAAGCACTTTGCCAACGCTACGACTGCCGACCTGCGCAACCGAACACACCAGGACAAGGTTCAGCTCGGTGGCGTCGTGCTGACGCTGAAGATGAAGAACAGCCGCAAGGGCGAGCGTTATGCCACTTTCAATCTCGAGGACCAGTGGGGTGTGGTCGAAGTGATCGCCTGGCCCGAGGCGTACCGCCGCTGCGAGAGCGCCATCCATTCCGACGAGCCGGTGTTCGTCACCGGCACTCTGGAGCTCAGCGAGGAGCGCTGCCAGGTGATTGCCGACGAGGTGTCGGTGTTGCTCGAGGCCCGCGAGAAGGCGGCCAAAGAGGTGCACTTCGCCCTGCACGCCGAGCGCCTCGATGCCGAGCAGATCCGCATGCTGCGCGCAACTCTGACCCAGCACCGCGGCTCGTGCAGCACCTTCTTGCACCTGCTGCTGCCCAACCGCACCGAGACCATCATCGCCTTGCCCGAGTTGAAAGTTGCCCCGACGGAGCGCATGGTGGATGACGTGGAGAGGGTGTTCGGCAATGGGGTGACCTCATTCCTGTGACGGCAGACGCACACGGAACCGCAACCAGGCGCCGGGGCAGGGCGGCTTCCCGCGCCGCGCATGGACCGGCGCAAGCTGACGGCCTGCGTCCCGAATGTGCCGTGCTCGTAGGCACGAGCCGCCCTGGTGAAGAGGTAGTCGGCGGGGAAGAGTCTCTTGCCGAGCTCGAACGGCTGGCGGACACGGCCGGCGTTGGTGTCACAGCCAAGGCTTTGCAAGCGGTACGCCGTATACACGCCGCGACTTTCATCGGATCGGGCAAGGTGCAGGAGGTGCGCGAGTTGGTCGCTCAGCACGCCGCCAACGTCGCGATCTTCGACGATGCGCTCTCCCCGGCCCAGCAACGCAATCTGGAACGCTCTCTGCAGGTCAAGGTTATCGATCGCAGTCAGCTCATCCTCGATATCTTTGCCCAGCGGGCCCACAGCCTCGCCGGCAAGCTGCAGGTGGAGCTGGCGCAGCTGCAGTATCTCCTGCCGCGTCTGACCCGGCACTGGCAACACCTGTCACGCCTGGGTGGCGGCGTCGGGACGCGCGGGCCGGGTGAGACGCAGTTGGAAGTCGATCGGCGGCGCGTGCGCGAACGCATCGCTGCTTTGCGACGCCGCCTTGCGGAGGTGACCCGCACGCGCCGATTGCATCGCGACGGCCGCGCGCAGGTTCCTTACGCAACAGTCGCGCTGGTCGGCTACACCAACTCGGGTAAATCCACCCTCATGAACCGTCTCACGGCCGCCGGGGTACTGGTGGAGGACAAGCTATTTGCCACGCTCGACCCCACCGTGCGGCGCTTGGTCCTGCCCAGCGGCGGAGCCGCCCTGCTCATCGATACGGTCGGGTTCATCAACAAGCTGCCACACGGTTTCATCGACGCGTTCAAGAGCACCCTGGAGGAAGTCCGCACAGCAGATCTCCTGCTGCATCTGGTCGACGCCAGCAATCCGCAAGCGCCGGCGCAGCGCGCCGTGGTGGAAAAGGTGTTGGACGAGCTAGGCGCTGCCAGCACACCGCGCATCACCGTGCTGAACAAGACCGACCTGCTTCCCGCCGGCCACCGGCCGTTCGCTAGCGATGCCACATCCTGCGCCATATCAGCGCGCACTGGAGAAGGGGTGGACAAACTGCTGGCAGTCATTGACGATGCCTTGCAGGCAGGGCGCGAAAGACTGCAGATCCGCATGCCTGCCGATCGCGGCGACCTGGTGGCCCGCCTGCACCAGGCCGGCACGGTTCTGCGTGAACACTACGAAGATGGTGAGGTCGAGATCACGGCGCTGGTCCCCCCGAAGGTGGCCGGGCAGGTGAGAAAAGCAGTCAACAGTCGACAGTCGAGAGTCGAGAGTTGATGATGCTGGCGGTTACCAGAACACTCTCGACTCTCGACTGTTAACCCTCAACTCTAACGATGCTAACCCTCCCCAACTTCCTCACGCTGCTCCGGATCATCGCCGTGCCGGTCTTCCTGATCCTGGTTGACAACCGTCATTATGCCGTGGCGCTGGTGATCTTCATGGCGGCCGGGATAACCGACACGGTCGACGGGGTCATCGCTCGCCTGACAGATTCCAAGAGCGACCTGGGTGCCAGCCTCGACCCGTTGGCTGATAAGCTGCTGCTGGTGAGCTCCTTCCTCATCTTGACGTGGATCGGCGCCGTGCCGCCCTGGCTGATGATTCTGGTGCTGACGCGCGACGCCGTCATTCTCGCCGGTTATCTCGCCATCTACTTCGTCAGCACGCCGATCGAGGTGAACCCGACGGCGGTGGGCAAAGTGAATACGTTTCTGGAAATGTTGACCGTCGGCTTCGCGCTGGTGAGTCTCGCCCGCCCCGATATACCGATGCGTCACATCAACCTGGGGATGTGGTATCTCACCGGGATCACAGTCGCCATTTCCGGCGTGCACTACGTCTACAGAGGACTACTCTGGTACCAGCGACAAGGAAACCCGATGCCGGTAGAGGGGACCAAATCTTCTCCTTCTCCCTCTGGGAGAGGGTTGGGGTGAGGGGATGTATGTTGCCGTTCTTGCCACCTTTATCTTTTCTGTCCGCAGAGAAGGAGGAGGATTGCCATGCTTGATCACGTCGGACTTACAGTCAGCGATTTCGCCAAGAGTAAGGAGTTCTTCGTCAAGGCGCTCGCGCCGCTCGGCTATACGGTAATGATGGACTTCGGTACCGTGGCGGGGCTGGGCGACGGCAAGCCGGACTTCTGGCTTTCGCAAGGAGCCACCCTGGCGCCCGTGCACCTGGCCTTCTCGAGTACGAATCGGGCCGGCGTAGAGGCGTTCTACAAGGCGGCACTGGCGGCGGGCGGGCGCGACAATGGCGCCCCGGGGCTGCGCCCGCACTACCATCCTGATTACTACGGCGCCTTCGTCTTCGACCCGGACGACAACAACATCGAGGTGGTGTGCCATCTACCGGAGTGAGTGCCGGTGCATCTGACCCGGGTATGCGTCTTCTGCGGATCCAGTGACGGTGCCCGCGCCGGCTATGCCGGTGCGGCGCGGGCCATGGGCGCGGCGCTTGCCCGCCGAGGCATCGGACTGGTGTACGGCGGCGGGCGCGTCGGGCTGATGGGGATATTGGCTGATGCCGTGCTCGAGGGCGGCGGCAACGTCATCGGCGTAATCCCACAAGCCATGGTGTCGAAGGAGTTGGCACATCGTGGCTTGACGGAATTGCGCGTGGTGGCGTCGCTGCACGAGCGCAAGGCCATGATGGCCGAGTTGGCCGACGCTTTCGTCGCGCTTCCGGGTGGCTACGGGACCTTCGAGGAGTTCTGCGAAATCGTCACCTGGGCTCAGCTGGGGCTGCACGTCAAACCCTGCGCTTTGCTCAACGTAGAAGGTTACTACGATCCTCTGCTGGCGCTGTTCGATCACGCCCTCGAAGAGCGCTTCGTGCGCCCCGCCCACCGGGACCTGGTTATGGAAGAGCGCCAGCCCGAACGCCTTCTTGACCTGCTGGAGAGCTACCGTCCGCCAAGGCTCGGAAGATGGATCGACAGGGGCGAGACGTGAGGTACAGTCGTTACCACGTCCCCTACGTTACACTACGTTACAAGGCCAGGGCCGAGTACTTCTGACAGCGCTGACTCGTCCCACTAGCCCCTACGTCCCGAGAGCGCCGATTTTCGGAGTTATACGTCATAAGCTGTTCTAAGCCAGCAGATTAACTGTTTTGTTATTGAAACCATGGACCGTAGGAGTATTTGGTTGCCAGGTGGCCTACGGATATGCTTCTCTTCTTCTGCCAGCCGGCTCCGATTCCCAGGAAACAGCTACCTGCGCCGGCGATCATTAGTATGGCTGCGGGTGGGCTTGTGCGGGTTCAGCCCAGCCCCGCACCGAAGAGCGGGCACGAGCGGCCGAGCAGGGTTACCGTTGGACGCGGCAGAAGCGTCATCTATTTAACTGATGGGCTCGCTCCAATAGGTTACGTGTTCTTGATGGTGTTGGCCCTCGTCCTGGCCGGGTGTGGTGATGATGGCGGAGCGGCATCTACGCCGACGCCAACTCAGACGGCAACGGCAACCGCGACGGTTACGCCGACAACAACTGCAAGCTTGACGCCGACTCAGACAGCCACGGCCACTGCAACCTCCACCGGGACAGCTACTCCGAGCGCAAGTGCTACGGTGGGTATCACGTACCACCTGCTCGAAGGAAGTACGATTCTGTCATCGCCAGCGCCAGGAGGAGTGAACTCTACGACTCTTGAGGAGCCGCTCTCGGGAACATTCATAGCGGTGCCTTTGCCGCAGGGCGGGCCGTTCTGCCTTAACGTCATCCTCTGTCTGTCCGTCGTGAGCTTCGAATTCCAAAGCGTGCACTTTTCCGTGACCGCACGCACGGGCGAAATTCCCGGGTCCGTGGGGCAAATCCGCGAGACAACCTTCGAACCCAGCGTTATTTCCATGAGCCTCACGAGCTCGATCAACGGCCAGCCAATCATCCTGGGCGGGTCCGGTCCTTTCGATAGTAACAGCAGCTTTCCTCCAACACTTTACGCGATTGAGATTTGTGGAGCTCCGCCGGGCGGGGGCGGAAGTTGTGCAGGCATCCGCGCTGGTACCGACGTTGGATATGACGTGATCATCTTTGCTGCTCCCGATAGATGAGCGCAGTCGGATTAGGAATCATGGTTACGCATAACCCCCTCCACGGATCCGGACGAGCGGCGCTCGCGCATCCGGCTCTTGCCTCAGATGATGACGCCAAGTCGCTTCAGGGGATAGGGGTGGTAGGTGCGGGCCTGGGGCAGCCAGCGGCTGATGAGCCGCCGCATCCGTTCCCAGAGCACGCGACCGTTCTGGCTACGCCGCGAGAGGGCACGATGCCAGAGCCGGCCGACCTGGAAACGGAAGAGACCCAGTGCCGGGTTGTTCATAGGCACACCGTAGTAGCGGATATGCCCACGGACAACCGCGGCCAGCTACTTGCCGAGTTCAGGGACGGGGTCGTGCATGCGTCGCTTGAACTCGGCCTTGACCTCGCTCAGCTTCGCCTGCAACTTCTTGCGAGCGGTCTGCCGCAGCACGGTAAACATCCCGTTGCTCCTCTTTTCTTCACGCAGATGTGCGTAAAGCCGACGAAGTCGAACGTCTCCGGCTTGCTCTGGCCGCGTCCGCGTCGGTTGTCGGCCGCAAACGGTCCGAACTCCAGCAGGCGCGTCTTCTCGGAGTGCAGCTCCAGGTTGAACTTTCGGAATCGCTCCTCCAGCTCGAACCGGAACCGCTCGGCATCCGCCCGGTGTTGAAAGCCCACCACTACGTCGTCAGCGAAGCGCACTATGACCACGTCACGTTCTTTCGCGGCTCAATACCCGCCCCACACATGTCCTGCAACACGCCGGGGGTTGGCACGACCGCTGTTGCTCTTGACCGTAATGTAATGATCAGCGGCGGTCCAAGCTCTCCTCAATGTTTCCAGGCAAGTCGCACATATGGGCTTCTACCCGCTGACCTGGACGGGTCAACGTTGCCCCCTACGGGATCCCCAAACTACTACCTTGGCAGCATCCCCCCGCAGTATCTCTTTATGTACAGGTTTCATGTAGACTTCTCCGTGCCAGCCAACTCGACGTTTATCCCGGTCTCCTTTTGGGTGGCCCCATTTAGCTCCATCTGCGGCGGCGGCGATTGTATACAGTAAGCAGGCGTCCCAGATTTAATACATGGTGGGGGGACCCGGGTTGAGCCTCGTGTAGCATACCGCAATTTTGGCGATCATGAATCTATTGTGCTCGTTCACGGGACCGGTGGTGTACCCGCGGCGCACGTGGGCCTCCGATGGTACGAACTCCAGAATCTTCAAGAAAATCCCCCACAGGTTTACCAACAAGGCACCTTCTCTCCGGATTCCACCGACCGCTGGAAGTCCAGTATAGCAATGGATGGAGTTGGCAATATCGTGCTCGGTTACACCGTCTCGGATTCGACAATCCATCCGGGGATCCGTTACACAGGCCGGGCGCCAGCTGATCCCCTCGGAACCTTGCAAGCAGAAGCGACAGTTCCTCTCAACAACCAAGGCTCCATGACTTGGGATCGTTGGGGTGACTATACGAGCATGAGTGTGGATCCGGTCTTTGACTGCTCCTTCTAGTATACAAATCAGTATTACCAAAGCAACGGAATGTGGAATTGGAGTACTCACGTGGCATCCTTCAGTTTTCCGTCATGCCTGGGGTGTGTCGGGGACTGCAATCGAGATCACCAGGTCACCGTGGACGAGATTCTCACGATGGTAAACATTGACTTGGGCAACCTACCGATCACGGCCTGTTTACGGGGAGACGGGAACGGCGATGGCATGATAACGGTTGATGAGATCCTTCTAGCGGAGAACAACGCTCTTAACGGGTGCCCAGTGCCTGGGCTGGCCCCAGTCCAACAGGCCGGATCGCTTCCCGGTCCAGTAGCGGGCCAGGAAGTCACACAGAAGATCGGCTCTGCATCCGGTGCCCGCGGAACCAGGATCACCATACCGGTAACCTTAAGAGGGGGTGGTGGTATTGTATCCGCCACGGAACTCGACATCCTGTACCCGAATGCCGTGCTCGGAAACCCGGTTTGCGTCAAAGCTGCAAGTCTGAGCGGGCATTCCCTCTACACATCGTCGCACAATGATCCGCTGGCTCCTTCGGGCGAGACACGCCTGCGTGCGATAGTCGTTGATTTGACCACCGCCAGCACTTTCGCTGACGGGAAGATCTTGTCGTGCACGTTCACCATCTTGGCGAGCGCCCAGCCGGGCACTTACTCGATCACAGGGGACCGCCAACATGTGAGCGATCATACTGGCAACGAGATCATCTCGACGGTTTCGGACGGCTCTGTGACTGTTTACTAGCCTGAAGTTTCCACCGAGGAGGATTTGACTAACGCAAGGAGGCGTAGGAGGTCATTCGACGGGGCGTAGCGGTGTATTGTCTCACCAGGGTATCTCGGCTGGTTTGTCGATGAGGCCGGAGGCAAGAACAATGGGCAGATGGGCGCGGCGGTGAAAGCGGACACGCACGTCGCCGTTTTCGATGATCACGTCAGCCGGTATGTCGATCAGGTCGCGGAAGATCTGCCGGGCCTGAGAGTCGGCGTAGCCGCGCATGCGGCGGGCCATCAGCCGGTAGAGGCCGCTGGCCACTACCAGCAGCGCGGCTCCCCCTGCCATGTTGGTGGCTCCCCCGCCATTGACATCCCTGCCACCGCACGGTACACACTTTCTAACTGAGCCGCCTCTCCTGATAGCGGCGATGACCTTTAAGCTGGTCCCGTGAGGCCAGAAAGGGTAGTGATGACGAATCCAATCCCAACACGGAGCTTATAAGACCTCCTCGGTCACGAGGGGGTTTTTTTGTATCGGCGATGGCAGCCAACCAACGCGTGGTGATGGATGCCCAGGCGGTCGAGCGGGCCCTTACCCGGGTGGCGCACGAGGTCCTGGAGCGCAACAAGGGCACGCATGGACTTGCCCTGATCGGTATTCGTTCACGTGGCGTCGATATCGCCAAGCGCCTGCGCCAGAAGATCCGTGAGATCGAGAGTGTCGAACTTCCCAGCGGCATCATGGATATCACGCTCTACCGTGACGATCTGAGCCGCAGCAGACAACACCCCGAGGTCAAGGGCACCCAGATACCGTTTGCTGTCGACGACAAGCGCATCATCCTGGTCGACGACGTCCTTTTCACCGGGCGCACGATTCGCGCCGCGCTGGATGCCTTGATGGACTTCGGCCGCCCGCTTAACGTTCAGTTGGTCGTCTTGATCGATCGTGGTCACCGCGAACTGCCGATCCGCGCCGATTATGTTGGCAAGAACCTCCCAACCTCGGTCAGCGAATCGGTCCATGTCCGCCTCACAGAAAGCGACGGGTGCGACGAGGTCGTCATCACCCGGGCGGAGGAGCGCTGAGATGCCCTTCACACGCCGGCACTTGCTCGGTCTGGAAGATGTCAGCAGCGAGGAACTGTCCTACCTCCTCGACACGGCGCAGTCGTTCAAGGAGATCTCGGAGCGCGAGATCAAGAAGGTTCCGACTTTGCGCGGCAAGACTGTGGTGGGCATGTTCTACGAGGCCAGCACGCGTACACGCACCTCATTCGAAATCGCTGCCAAGCGCATGAGCGCCGATTTCGTCAGCTTGTCAGCCTCCACCAGCAGCGTCACCAAAGGCGAGACCCTGCTCGACACCGCCCGCAACCTCGACGCCATGCGGCCCGACGCCCTCATCCTGCGGCACGCGTCCTCGGGCGCCCCTCATTTTCTGGCCGCGCGCCTCGATTGTGCCGTGATCAACGCTGGCGACGGTGCCCACGAGCATCCGACGCAGGCGCTGCTCGACCTGCTCACCATGCGCGAGCGCAAACAGAAACTGGCCGGCCTCACGGTGGCGATCGTCGGCGACGTCCTGCACAGCCGCGTGGCGCGCTCGAACGTCTTCGCGCTGAAAACCCTGGGCGCGAATATCCGCTTGGTGGGGCCGCCGACATTGCTGGCGCCTGAGATGCGAGCCTGGGGTGATGTCACCACCGACCTGCACGAAGGCGTGCGTGACGCCGACGTGATCATGATGTTGCGCATTCAACTCGAGCGCCAGGGCAAGAACTTCTTCCCGACCGTGGATGAATACTCGCGCTATTTCTGCCTGACCGAGAGCGCCGTCGCCCGCGCCAAGTCCGATGTCATGATCATGCATCCCGGCCCGATCAACCGCGGCGTTGAGATCGCCAGCGATGTCGCCGATGGGCCGTACTCCGTGATTCTCGATCAAGTCACCAACGGCATCGCCGTGCGTATGGCGGTGCTCTACCTCCTCACCAATCAGGCGCGCACCCAGACCCACAGCGAGGGTGAAACACAGGCCGAGCTGGCGGCACCGGAAGTGGAAGTCGTCGCGCCGCGCCTGCGCAGGAAGGTGGGATGAGCCAACCAGTCCATATTCGCGGCGGCACCGTCATCGACCCAGCCAGCGGCACACAGGAGCGGCGCGACGTGCTGGTGCGCGAGGGCAAGATTATCGCCGTCTCCGAGCTGATCGCAGAAGAAGCACTAGCGGGTGCCAAGGTCATCGAGGCGGCGAATCACCTGGTGCTGCCCGGGTTGATCGACATGCACGTGCACCTGCGCGAGCCCGGCTACGAGTACCGCGAGACCGTCGAAAGCGGTACTCGCGCCGCGGTCGCGGGCGGATTCACGGCAATGGCCTGTATGGCCAATACCAAGCCGGTGAACGACAGCGCCGCTGTGACCGAATACATCCTGGAGCGGGCTCAGGCCGCCGGCCTGGCGCGAGTCTATCCCATCGGCGCCGTCTCGAAGGAGTTGAAGGGCGAGGAACTCGCTGAGATCGGTGAGATGCGGCAGGCAGGCATCGTGGCGGTGTCCGACGACGGCATGCCAATCATGAACGGCGGCCTCATGCGGCGAGCTCTGGAATATAGCTCGATGTTCGGCTTGCCGGTCATTGTGCACGAAGAGGACCGCCTGATTGCGGGCGACGGCGTCATGAACGAGGGCGCCATGTCACTCCGTCTGGGCCTGAAGGGTGTGCCGGCTGCCGCCGAAGAGGCCATGCTCGCCCGTGACCTGAGCCTGCTGGAACGTACCGGCGGTCGCTTGCATGTCGCCCATGCCAGCACCGCCGGCAGCGTAGACTTGATTCGCAGGGCCAAAGATCGCGGCCTGGCGGTGACTGCGGAAGCTGCGCCGCATCACTTCACCCTTACGGAAGCCGCGGTAGAGGGCTACAACACGCGCGCCAAGATGAACCCTCCGCTGCGCACGCTGCAAGACGTCGAAGCCATTCGCCATGCCCTGGCGGATGGCACTATCGATGTAATCGCCAGCGACCACGCGCCGCATCACCGCGACGAGAAGGAAGTCGAATTTGATCACGCGCTGAACGGCGTCGTCGGGCTCGAAACCACGCTGGCGCTGTCGCTGCGGCTGGCCGAAGAAGCGCAGATTCCATTACTGCGCCTGATTGCGGCTATGAGCCTCAATCCGGCACGTATACTGGGCTTGCCGCTGGGAACGCTGGCACCAGGAGCCGAGGCCGACATCACCGTGGTCGACCCATCCAGCCGGTGGACCGTGCAAGCCGCGCGCTTTCAGTCGAAAGGGCGCAGCACCCCGTTCGAAGGCATGGAGTTGCGCGGCCACGCCGTGCTCACCATGGTCGCCGGCCGCATCGTCTGGCGAACCGGCATGGGACAATCAATCTGAACCGATATGCGCTCCGCGATATGCGATATGCGTTCTCGATAGGAGAGCGGAGATGAAAGTTCTCCTGGCTCTGGCCGACGGCACCATTTTCGAGGGAACGAGCTTCGGCGCCCCAGGCGAAGCCAGCGGCGAGGTCGTCTTCAACACCTCGATGACCGGCTATCAGGAGATCCTGACCGACCCGTCGTACTGCGGTCAAATGGTCGCCATGACTTATCCGGAGATCGGTAACGTCGGAGTCAATGCGGAAGACGTGGAATCCGGTAAGCCGTTTGTGCAAGGTTTCATTGTGAAGGAATATTGGGACAGCCCCAGCAACTGGCGCGCCCAGCAAAGCCTCGGGTCCTACCTTCAAGCGCACGGCATTCCCGGAATCCAGGGCATCGACACACGGGCGCTCGTGCGGCACATACGAACTCACGGCGCACAAGAGGCCATTATCTCCACCGTGGATCTGGACCCAGCCAGCATCACCTCCAGAGCCCGTGCGCTGCCCGGCTTGCTCGGCCGCGACCTGGTCAAGGAGGTTACCTGCGCCGCGCCGTATGACTGGGACGAGGGCACCTGGGCATTGGCGGGCGGATACGCCAAGCCTGATCGCAAAGGAGCGCGAGCAAAAAGCCACGGCGCCCGCGCGCCACTGGTGGTGGCATACGACTTTGGTGTGAAGCGTAATATTCTGCGCAGCTTGGTAAACCTGGGATGCCGCGTGCGTGTCGTACCCGCCGGCACCAGCGCCAAAGAGGCTTTGGCGCTACGTCCCAACGGGATCTTTCTCTCCAACGGTCCGGGCGACCCTGACGCTGGCCCATACGCCGGCATCGTGCGCGATCTTGTGGGCAAGAAGCCCATCTTCGGCATTTGCCTGGGACACCAGATCCTCGGCCTGGCGCTCGGCGGCCGCACGTACAAGCTGAAATTCGGACATCACGGCGGCAATCAGCCGGTGATGGATGTGAAGACGCGCAAAGTCGAGATCACTGCTCAGAACCACGGCTTTGCCGTCGACGTGGATTCCATGCATGGACGCGTCGAACTGACGCACGTCAATCTCAACGACCAGACCGTGGAAGGCCTGGCGCATCCGGCGCTGCCAATCTTCTCGGTCCAATACCACCCCGAATCCTCCCCAGGTCCCCACGATGCTCATTATCTGTTCCGCCAGTTCGTGGAGATGATGGGGTGATGACGCATATCGCATATCGCATATCGCTTATCGCTTATTGCTTATCGCCGGAACACCCAGCCTTCACGATGTGGAACAGAATACGATAGGCGATACGCAGCTTAGCTACAGAGCAGACCAATGCCCAGACGTAACGACATCAACAGCATCCTACTGATCGGCTCCGGGCCGATTGTAATCGGCCAGGCTTGTGAATTCGACTATTCTGGAACGCAGGCATGCAAGGCGCTGAAGGAGGAGGGGTTCCGGGTCATCCTCATCAATTCCAATCCGGCCACCATCATGACCGACCCGGGCTTTGCCGACCGCACTTACGTCGAGCCGATCACCGCGACCATGCTGGAGCGTATCATCAAGCTGGAGCGGCCGGACGCCCTGCTGCCCACCATCGGCGGGCAAACGGCTCTCAACACGGCTATCGAGCTGGCCGAAGGCGGTATCCTGGATCGCTACGGGGTC
>Ga0214473_10002595_pt1 | contig 22183 bp, 20 predicted proteins | sample RVTome_7_FD_203509 | JGI IMG/M metagenome (GOLD analysis project Ga0214473, IMG submission 203509) | Soil microbial communities from uranium-contaminated site in the Upper Colorado River Basin, Wyoming, United States - RVT98D197 | ecosystem: Environmental > Terrestrial > Soil > Contaminated >... | reverse complement strand
CCCCCACCCCCTGCGCGCCGGCCCACCGCCGTCCCGGTTCATCAGATCTCGCGTCACTAAGTCACCTTTCCCTAGATGTAGACCGACTTCATGGCGGGGGCGGGATAGCGCGAGCCGGAGGCGGCGCCCGCGGGCACGGCCTCCTGCAGCGCGATGACCTCCTCGGGGGTCAGGGTCACCGCCGCCGCCGCGACGTTCTCCTCCAGGCGGTCCTTCCGCTTGGTGCCCGGGATCGGCACGATGTCGGGCCCTCGCGCGAGCAGCCAGGCGAGCGCGAGCTGGCCCGGCGTGCAGCCCTTCTTCTTCGCCATGTCGAGCAGCGGCTGCAGCAGGTCGAGGTTCTTCTTGAGGTTCTCTTCCTGGAAGCGGGGGTGGTCGCGGCGCCGGTCGTCGGCGGGGATCTCCCCGGCGCTGTGGGTGCGGGCGGTCAGGAGGCTGCGGCCGAGCGGCGAGTAGGCGACGAAGGAGATGCCGAGCTCGCGCAGGGTGGGCAGCGTCTCCTCGGCTTCCACGCGGTAGAGCAGCGAGAACTCGCTCTGCAGCGCGGTGATGGAGTGGACCGCGTGGGCCCGGCGGACGGTGGCGGGCGCCGCCTCCGAGAGCCCCAGATAGCGCACCTTGCCCGCCTCGACCAGCCTCGACATGGCGCCCACGGTGTCCTCGATGGGCACGCTCGGGTCCACCCGGTGCTGGAAATAGAGGTCGATGGTGCTGACCCCCAGGCGCTTGAGGCTCGCCTCGCAGGCCTGCGGCACGTACTCGGGCCGGCCGTTGACGCCGGCGGTGCCGTCGGATCTCCGCAGGTTGCCGAACTTGGTGGCGAGCACCACCTCGTCCCGCCGGCCGCGGAGGGCCCGGCCGAGCAGCTCCTCGTTCTGGCCCCAGCCGTACATGTCGGAGGAGTCGAGGAAGTTCACGCCCAGATCGAGCGCGCGGTGGACGACCGCGATGCATTCCGCCTCGTCGCCCTTGCCATAGACGTTGGACATGGACATGCAGCCGAGTCCGACCGCCGAGACGGCCAGCGAGCTCTTGCCGAGTGTTCGCTTCTGCACGAGATCCTCCCCGGAATCGGAAAGTTGGTTACGATACGGCGACCGATTCTATCCCAAGACGGAGGTGGCGGCGACCCGTGCTCCATGACGTGACCCTGCTCCGGGACATCGCCCTCGGGATCGTCTTCGCCGCGGTCCTGGGCCACGTCGCCCGCCTCCTCCGCCAGCCGCTCCTCATGGGCTACATCGCAGGCGGCATCCTGCTCAGCTCCCAGATGGGCTTCGGCCTCGTCACGAGCGCGCAGAGCGTCGAGCTGATCTCCGAGATCGGCCTCATCCTCCTCCTCTTCATCATCGGGCTCGAGATCGACCTGCGGGAGCTGCGGCGCCTCGGCCGCTCCATGGTGGCCCTCGGGGTCGGCCAGTTCGTGGTCAATTCCCTGCTGGGCATCGCCTTCTTCGCCTGGCTCGGCTATCGGGTGGGGGAGGGCCGCTTCGACCTCATCTATCTCGCCATCGTCATTTCGCTCAGCTCGACCCTGATCGTGGTCAAGCTGCTGCGCGAGAAGTTCGAGCTGAAGATCCTGTCGGGGCGGCTCACCCTCGGGGTGCTGGTGGTCCAGGACATCTGGGCCATCCTCTTCATGGCGGTGCAGCCGAGCCTCGACGAGCCGGGCGTGGTACGGATCGCCCAGTCCATCGCGGGCGGCGGCGTCCTCGTGGGGGTCGCCTTCCTGGCCAGCCGGCACGTGCTCGCCCCCCTGCTGGAGGCGTCCGCCCGGCGGCCGGAGCTGGTGCTGATCTCCTCGGTGGCGTGGTGCTTCGGCATCAGCGGCTTCGCCGACCAGCTCGGGCTGTCGCGCGAGATGGGCGCGCTGATCGCGGGGGTGAGCATCTCCGCCTTCCCCTACGGCTCCGACGTGATCTCGAAGGTGACGGGCGTGCGCGACTTCTTCGTGACGCTCTTCTTCGTGGCCCTCGGCATGAAGGTGCCGGTCCCGACCGGCGAGGTGCTCGGCCACGCCCTCCTGATCGTGCTCTTCGTGTTCGTCAGCCGCTTCGTGGCGGTGCTGCCCGCGGCGGCCCTGCTGGGCGAGGGGCTGTACGCGGGGACCGTCACCGCGCTCAACCTGGCCCAGATCAGCGAGTTCTCGCTCGTCATCCTGACCCTCGGGACCGGCTACGGCCACGTCTCGGAAGGAGCGGGGGCGGTGGTCCTCACCGCCATGATCCTCACCTCCCTGGCCGCGCCCTACCTGATCACCTGGAACGACCGCATCGCCCGCCTGCTCCTGCGACCCTTCGAGCGCGGCCGCGCCCGCGGATCCGCCGGCCCGGCCACGGGCGCCGCGCGCGCGGCGCGCGAGATCGTGCTGCTGGGGCACTTCCGCATCGCCCAGGCGGTGCTGGACCTCGTGGAGGCGCGGGCCCCGGAGCTCAAGGAGCGCATCACGCTCGTGGATTACGACGCCAACCGCGCGCACGGCGTGATGGCGCGGGGGTTCCGCTGGGAATACGGAGACCTGGCCAATCCCGACGCGCTCGAGCACCTGGGCATCGAGGAGGCACGCGTCGTGGTCACCACCATCTCCGACACCTTTCTGAGAGGGATCAGCACGCGGCGCCTCGTCGGCAACCTGCGGCGCCTGGCGCCCAACGCGGTCATCGTGATGACCGGCGAAGAGAAGACGGACGCGGAGGACCTGCTGCGCGCGGGCGCCGACCACGTGCTGATCCCGGGCGAGATCACCGGGGAGCGGATCCTGCAGCTCCTCACCGACGGCGGCGCCACCGGTGGGGTCAGGTCTTGAATTACGACATTTTCAGGCGGGGCGCTGAGTCGTCGGGTGGCGGGAATGTCGTAATTCAAGACCTGACCCCTTCTACATCGCGACCTTCTTGGCGCGGAGAGACTTGATCTCTTCGGGGGTGTAGCCGAGGTCGGCGAGGACGGTGTCGGTGTGCTCGCCGCGGAGCGGCGCCGCGCGCCTCACGCCGGGTGACATGCGGGAGAAGTGGAGCGGGGTGCCGACCACCGGGATCTCACCCAGCGTCGGATGGGTCACCCGCTGCACGATGCCGCGCTCGGCGGTCTGCGGGTCGTTCATCACCTGGTCCACCGTGTTCACCGGGGTGGCGGGGACGTCGGCCTCTTCCAGGCGCTTGAGGAGGGGCTCGCGGTCGAGGGCGCCGATCGTGCGCTCGAGGATGCCCTCGAGCTCGGCCCGGTTGGCCACGCGGCCCTGGTTCTTCTCGAAGCGCGGATCCGCGGCGAGCTCCGTCAGACCGAGCGCCTTGACGAGCTTCTGCCAGAAGCGGTCGTTGGCGGCCGCGATGAAGATCCACTGCCCGTCGCGGCACTTGAAGTTGCGATAGGGCGAGAGCGACGGGTGGCCCGAACCGAGCGCGCGCGGTATCGCGCCGGTCAGGAGATAGCCCTCGGCGTGGAAGGCGAGCAGGCTCACCGCGGTCTCCAGCAGCGAGCCGTCCACCCGCTGGCCGAGCCCGGTGCGCTGGCGCTGGATGATGGCGTTGGAGATGCCGAGCGCGCAGAGGACGCCGGTGGTGAGATCGAGGAACGACACGCCCGCCCGCACCGGCTGGCCGCCCGGCTCGCCGGTGATCGACATGATGCCGCTGAAGGCCTGCATCAGCGCTTCGTAGCCCGGGCTGTCCTTGCGGGGACCGGTCCGCCCGAAGGCGGAGACCGAGCAATAGATGAGCCGCGGGTTGATCTGGGCGAGCACGTCGTAGCCCAGGCCGAAGGACTCCATGGTGCCGGTCCGGAAGTTCTCGACGAGGACGTCGGCGCCCTTCACGAGGCGCTTGACCACCTCCACCGCCTCCGGCGTCTTGAGATCGAGCGCGATCCCGCGCTTGTTGCGGTTGAAGAGCAGGTACGCGGCGGCCTCGCCGTCCCTGTGGGGCGGCCAGGTGCGCGACTCGTCCCCGGGCCCGGTGTCCTCCACCTTGATGACGTCGGCGCCGAGATCGCCGAGGAGGGCCCCGCACCAAGGCCCGGCGATGACGCGGGAGAGATCGATGACGCGGATGCCGTCGAGCGAGAGGGGTCCGTTGGTCATGGCGCGTACTATACCGCCGTTGGCGGTGTATATTCACCCCTCGCCAGACAACCATCAGGAGGATCCGCCCATGGAGCTCTACGACGTCATGGCCACCACCTTCTCGGGCCGCGACTTCACCGACGAGCCGCTCCCCGACGAGACGCTGTTCAAGATCCTGGACCGCGCACGCTTCGCGCCGAGCGGCGGCAACCGGCAAGGCTGGCGCGTGGTGGTGGTGCGAGACCACAAGACCCGGGAGGGCCTGGCCGCCGCGACGGAGCCGGCGGCCAAGCGCTACGCGGCCCAGCAGCAGGCGGGCGAGAACCCGTGGAACACGATCGACCGCACCCGGGTGGACGCCGCCACCATCGAGCGCACCCCGGCTCCGACGCGGCTGATCGAGCCCGTGTTCACGGCGGCGGTGGTCCTGGTGATCTGCCTGGATCTCAAGGTGGTGGCGTCCACCGACTCCGAGCTCCCGCGGGTCGGCGTCATCAGCGGCGCGTCCATCTACCCCTTCGCGTGGAATATCCTGCTCGCGGCGCGCCACGAAGGCTGGGCCGGCACCATCACCACGCTGGCCGTCGCCCACGAGCCCGCGCTGCGGGCCCTGCTGGGCCTACCCCCTCACGTGGCGGTGGCCGCGCTGATGCCGCTCGGCCGTCCCGTCAAGCGGATCACGAAGCTCAAGCGCAGGCCGGTGGCCGAGTTCGCGATGCTCGAGCGATGGGGTGGGTCGCCATTTGGGGTCAGGTCTTGAATTACGACATTTTCGCGCTGGCCGGCGAGTCTCCGGCCGGCAGAAATGTCGTAATTCAAGACCTGACCCCAAGCTACCCGAACTTGCGGGATTCTTCGCGCTGGTAGGCGCGGAACGCGATCAGCAGGAAGAGCGCCGTGTAGCCGGCGAGCCACGCGCAGCTCGTGAGGAGGGGCTCGGAGGCGGCGCCCACCGCGCCCCACCCGAGCTGGCCGTAGTGGTACGCGGGCAGGTAGGGCGCGATGCGGCGCACGAAGGTGGGCAGCTGCGTGAGCGGCATGAAGAGGCCGGAGGCGAACGAGAGCGGCAGGTAGACCAGGTTCGCGACCGCGGGCGCGACGTTGGGGCCGCAGAGGTAGCCGATGGCAAAGCCGAGCGCGATGAAGGGCACCGAGCCCGCCAGCAGGCGCGCGATCATGTCGATCCACACCACGAGGTCCTGGCGCACGCCGCCCACCACGACGCCGTAGGCGATCAGGATCACCAGCGAGAGCAGCGCGTAGGCCAGCGCGTTCAGCACCTTGGCCAGGATCGCGATCAGCGGGGGCAGCGGCGTGGCGCGCATCAGCACGTCGACCTTGAGCCCGCGCTCGGTGGCCACCCCGATGCCGAAGCCGAAGACCATCACGCTCCCCACGCTGTAGGCCGCGAACGAGGCGAGCAGGTACGCGCCGAGGCTCGTGCCGTTGGGCAGGGTCTGGCGCGCGAAGGGCAGCCCGAAGAACGTGAAGAAGAGCACGGGCAGGGCCACGATCGTCACGCTGAACGCGGGGATGCGCCAACGCATGCGCAGCTCGGCCCAGGTCTGCACGAGGAGCATGCGCCCGAGCGGCGCGACTTCTGGCTTCGCGGCGGGCGCCGACGCGGCCGCCGTCATCGGGTACTCTCGGGCCGCCGGGTCAGCGCGAGGAACGCCTCCTCCAGATCCGCCCCGGTCACCTCGAGGTCGGCCACGTCCACCCCGCGCCGGAACAGCTCGCGCAGGACGGCCGCCGGCTCGTTGCTCAGGAGGCTCGCGCGATCCCCGGCTACGCTCAGCACGCTCGCGGGCAGGTCTTCGAAATCCCGCCTCGCGAACGGGCGCCCCGCGATCAGGGTGATCTTCTTGCCCGGCACGCGCGCCTTCAGCTCCTGCGGGCTCGCGTCCGCGATGACGGTGCCGTGGTCGATCACCACGATGCGGCGCGCCATCTCCTCGGCCTCGCGCAGGTAGTGGGTCGTGAACACGATGGTCTTGCCCGCGGCGGCCAGGGCCTGGATGCTCGCCACGAACGCGCGGCGGGCCTCCACGTCCATGCCCACGGTGGGCTCGTCGAGGAAGAGGATCTCGGGGTCGCCGCAGATGGCGAGCGCGAAGTAGAGCCGTTGCCGCTGGCCGCCGGAGAGCACGCCGACGCGCACGGCGGCCTGCTCGGTGAGCCCGGCCATGGCGATGGCCCGCGTGGCGGCCAGCGGCGCCGGGTAGTAGGCGCGGAACACGTCGACGATCTCCCCAACCGTCAGCACGCTGGTGGTACCGGATTCCTGCAGCATGACCCCGCAGCGGCTCCGCGCGCGGCGCTCGGTGGGCGGTCGACCGAAGAGGCGCACCTGGCCCGCGGTGGGCTGGCGCAGCCCGAGCATCAGGCTGATCGAGGTGGTCTTGCCCGCGCCGTTGGGCCCGAGCATCGCGACGACCTCGCCCCCGCGGATGGAGAGGTCGACGCCGCGCAGCGCCTCCACCGTGCCGTAGTGCTTGCGGGCGCCGATGAGCGCTACGGCGACGGAGGCGTCGGGGCCCGCTTCACCCCTTGAGGCCGTAGAGCCTCCGCGCGTTGTCGGCGAACAGCTTGCGCTTCTGGATCTCGGTGATGTCGCCGCGGTCGCGGATCTCGTCGAGGGAGGCCGGGTAGCTGTTGTCCCAGTGCGGGTAGTCGGAGGCGTAGACGATCTGGTTCTCCCCGACGAGCTTGAGCGCCTGCGGCAGCAGCCACTCGTCGGCCTCGCAGGAGAAGAAGACGGAGCCGCTCCGCACGTAGTCGCTCGGCTTGCGCTTGAGCGCGGGGGCCTCGGCGGCGCGCTTGGCGTACTCGTCGTCCATGCGCTCCATCCAGTAGGGGGCCCAGCCGCAGCCCGCCTCCAGGAACGCGATGCGCAGCCGCGGGAAGCGCTCCGGGATGCCCTCGAAGATCATCGAGGTGAACTGCCGCATCTGGCCGAACGCGTGCGAGCAGGTGTGGGCCTGGATGAAGCGTGGGAAGAGCTCGAGGCCGCCGCCCCCCAGATGCGAGCCGGAGGCGTGCACGCCCAGCATCACGTCGAGGCGGTCGGCCTCCGCGTAGATCGGCAGGAAGCGCGAATCGCCGAGCAGGTGACTTCCGTCGGCGGCCAGCATGGCGCCCACCAGCCCGAGCTCGGTCACCGCCCGGTGCAGCTCGCGCGCGGCCGCGTCCGGGTCCTGCACCGGCAAGAGCGCGACTCCGTGCAGCCGCGGGCTCTGCTTGACGAACTCCTCGTGGAGGAAGGTGTTGTAGGCGCGGCAGAGCGCCACCGCCCACTCGCGGTCCTTGAGAAAGGAGAGGAAGAGCCCGAGGGTGGGGTAGAGCACGGCCTGCTCCATGCCGCCCCGGTCGAGCGCGCGCAGCCAGGCCTCCGCGGTGCCCGCGGCTTCGCCCAGCGTGCCGAGCAGCCGGCGGTCCCAGCCGTCCCACGGGTAGAAGGAGAAGTTCAGGGGCCGCCGGTTGTACGGCGCGTCGAGGTACTTGGCCACCTGCTCGAGGGACTCGGTGACGTGGCCGTCGGCGTCGAGGATCGGATAACTCATTTCGATGCCCTCCAGCGCGGAATCGCCTCCGGGTTGACGCAGTGGGCGGGGGCCTCGCCCCGCCCGGCGGCCAGGATCTGCTCGAACGCGAGCTTCAGGTTGGCCCGGCGTCCCGCCTCGCTGTGGCTCACGTTGTGGGGCGTCAGGATCACACGCTCAGGGTCCACGCCGCGCAGCGGGCTCGAGGCGGGCAGCGGCTCGCGGGTGAAGGCGTCGAGCGCCGCCCCCGCGATCCACCCCTCGGTGAGGGCGCGCGCGACCGCTTCCTCGTCCGCGATCTCGCCGCGGGCGGTGTTGACGAGGATCGCGGTGGGCTTCATGGCCCGCAGCGCCTTCTCGCCGATGAGACCGCGCGTCTCGTCGGTGAGGGAGGCGTGGAGCGAGACCACGTCGCTCTCGGCCAGCAGGGTGGGCAGGTCCACGAGGGTGGCCCCGAGCGCCCGCGCGCGCTCCTCGGAGACGTAGGGATCGGCCGCGAGCAGCCGCACGTCCCAGTTCACGAGCCGCCGCGCCACGTGCGAGCCGACGCGGCCGAGCCCGACCAGCCCCACCGTCTTGCCGAAGAGGAACTCACCGCGGTCCTGCCGCTGCGCCCACTCCCCGCGGCGCAGCTTGGCCTCGTTGTGCTTGATGCGCTTCTGCAGCATCAGGATGACCGCCACCGTGGCCTCGGCCACCGCGATGAAGTTCTCGGGGGTCGGGCTGTTGGCGACCAGGATGCCGAGCCGCGACGCGGCCGGGACGTCGATCTTGTCGGTGCCGATGAAGGGCACGATGACGAGCCGCAGCTGCGCGGCCGCTTCCATGACCCCACGGGTGATCCAGTCGAGATGCGAGGCGAGGACGACGTGGGCGTCCCGCGCGGCCGCGCCCAGCTCGGCCTCGGTATAGGCCGCGCGCCCGGGCTGATCCAGCGGCCGGCCGATCACGACCTCGTGGCCGCCCTCGCGGAGCGGGTCCAGCTCGCTCGCCGGTCCGCTGGGCCCCGAGGCGAGGATCTTCACGGCTTCTTGCAGATCACGTTGAGGACGACCTGCCGCTTCTCTTCCTTGACTATGCGGAGCGCGCGCCGCAGGGCGTCCGGCAGCGCGGCCGGGTCCTCGACGCGCTCGCCGTGGCCGCCCGAGGCGCGGCAGATCATCTCGTAGTCGGGCGAGGGCTCGAGCGCGGTGAGCGGCATCGAGTCGGTGCGCACCGCCCAGCCGTCGCGCGCGTAGGTCTGCACCGCGCGCTTCACCGCGTTCCAGGTCTGGTTGTTGAAGACCACGAAGAGCACCGGCAGGTTGTAGGCGCGCGAGACGAAGTGCGACGCGGTGGGCGAGCCGAAGATGTAGGCGCCGTCGCCCACGCAGCAGATCACGCTGTGATCGGGCGCGGCCAGCTTGGCCCCCAGCGCGGCGCCCAGCCCCCAGCCGAGCCCGCCCGAGGGCGGCGCCGCGAAGTAGCTGCCCGGCCGCGTGAAGGTGCATTGGGTCGCGTCGAGGTCGTACTCGTTGACCACGATGGTGCGGTCGTCCACGCACTCGCCGATCGCGCGTGACAGCCACTGCATGTCGATGGGCGCGTCGCCCCGGACCGCCTGGCTCTTCGCCGCGGCGGCCTCGCGCCTGCGCGTCCCGGCGGCTGTCCAGCGCTGCCGGCGTTCCGCCACCGCCGCCTCGTCCACCCGCGGGGCTACCGCCTCGGCCAGTGCGGCCAGGGCCAGGCGCGGGGTGCCCGCCAGCGCCAGGTCCGCCGGGAAGCCCCGCACCGGGTAGCGCGAGAAGAGCGGATCCACGCCCAGGTGGATGATGCGCGCCTCGGGCGACGGCCGGTTCATCTGCGGGAACCACGGCACGTCCGACTCGATGACCAGGATCGCGTCGGCCTCGCCCAGGTGCGGCGCGGCCTCGAAGCCGCCGTGGAGCGCGTGATCCTGGGGGAAGTTCACGTAGGTGTGGAACTGGTCGAAGACCGGCGCGCCGAGGGTCTCGGCGAGCCGCACCAGCACCGGCACCGCGGCCGGATCGCGGCCGAGCGCCTTGGTGATGATGATCGGATTGCGCGCGGAGGTGAGGATAGTAGCCGCCTCGCGGATCGCGCCCGGATCCGGCAGCGTCGCGGCCGGTACCACCGCGCGCGCGGGATCCGCGTACTCGATGGCCTCGTGGCGCTCGGCCAGGACCTCGCGGGGCAGCGTCAGATAGACCGGCCCGCGCGGCTCCGACTGGGCCAGGGTCAGCGCGCGGTCCACCACCGTCTCGAGCTGGTCGAAGCGCTTGAGCTCGTAATCCCACTTCACGAACTCGCGCAGCATCCCCGCCTGGTCGAAGGCCTCCTGCGCCCAGTGGATGGGACGGTCGCGGCTGCCCGAGTTGCCGGCCTCGGTGATGGGGTTGCGCCCGGCCGAGAAGAGCATGGGGATGTTCGAGCGCGCGGCGTTGATCACGCCGCCCGCCGCGTTGCCCGCCCCCACGATGACGTGGACCATCACCGCCTGAGCCCGGCCCGAGACCATGGTGTAGCCGTGGGCCATCGACACCGCGGGCACCTCGTGGGGCACCGTGATGGGGCGCGGGCTCGCCTGGCCCTGCGCGCCGCGGCGCGCGTAGGCCTCGATGATCGGCGCGAAGTCGGTGCCCGCGTTGGCGAAGAAGTACTCCACTCCGCGCGCGGCCAGCAGCTCCAGGTAGGCGTCGGCGGTGGACTCGACGGTCGCTCGTTTCATCATGGTGCAGGGAGGGTAGCGCCGGGCGGTGGGGTGGTCAAGGACCATGCAGTTGCCGTAGAGTAGGCCCTCATGACGACCCGAGCGGCGACCCACGCCCCATGAAGTTCGGCATCTTCTACGAGCATCAGCTGCCGCGGCCCTGGGGCCCGGACAGCGAGTACCACCTGCTTCAGGACTCGCTGACCCAGATCGAGCTGGCCGATCGGCTCGGCTACGACTATGCGTGGGAGGTCGAGCATCACTTCCTCGAGGAGTACTCGCACTCCTCCGCCCCGGAGGTCTTCCTGGGCGCGGCCACCCAGCGCACCAGCCGCATCCGGCTCGGCCACGGGATCATCCAGCTCCCGACGAACCATCCGATCCGGGTGGCCGAGCGCGTCTCGACGCTCGATCTCCTGAGCGGCGGCCGCGTGGAGCTGGGACTGGGCGAGGGGCAGGGGCCGATCGAGCTGCACCCCTTCGGCCGTCGCGTGCGGGACAAGCGTGAAGTCTGGGAAGAGGCGGTGCGGGTGCTGGTGCCGTGCTTCACCCAGCAGTCGGTCGAGCACCACGGCCAGTACTTCGACTTCCCGGCGCGCAACGTGATCCCCAAGCCGCGGCAGAAGCCGCACCCGCCGTTCTGGGTGGCGTGCTCGAACATCGCCACCATCGCCAGCGCGGGCCAGTGGGGCATGGGCGCGCTCGGCTTCCAGTTCGTCTCGCCGGAGGCGGCGCGCGCCTGGGTGAGCCGGTACTACACGAGCCTCACCCGCGACCTGAACCGACTTGCGGACTACCCTGTTAACCCCAACGTTGCGATGGTGAGCGCGTTCATGTGCGCGCCCACCGACGAGGAGGCGCGCGAGAAAGCGTCGGGCTGGACCTTCTTCGTCTTCTGCCTCTCGCACTACGGCCGGCACGGCATGGCCGAGGCCGGCACGGGCGACATGTGGAAGCTCTACCAGGAGTGGCGGCACAGCCCCAAGGCCCAGGAGACGCTCAACGCGGGCCTGATCGGCTCGCCGGAGACGATCAGGCGGCGGCTCGCCGAGTTCGAGGCCACCAACGTGGACCAGGTCATCCTGCTCAACCAGACCGGGCGCACGAGCCACGAGGACATCTGCTCGAGCCTCGAGCTGTTCGCGCGCGAGGTGATGCCCGAGTTCCACGCGCGCGAGCCTCTGCACCAGCAGTGGAAGGAGGACGTGCTGGCCGGCCGCGTCCAGCTCGAGTCCCTCGACACCGAGGGGTATAAGTTCTACGCGCACCAGAACGAGGACATCGTGCGGCTCACCCCCGAGGAGCTGAAGCAGAAGATGGCGGCCAAGGAAGCGGGGCGCCGGGCGTGAGCTCACTCCGCATGCGCCAGATCTGCCTGGTGGCCCGCAAGCTGGCTCCGGCGGTGGAGGAGCTCCAGTCCGTGCTCGGCCTCGAGGTCTGCCATCGCGATCCCGGTGTGGGCAAATACGGGCTCGAGAACGCGCTCTTCCCGGTGGGCGACAAGTTCCTGGAGGTGGTGGCCCCGGTGCGCGAGGGCACGACCGCCGGGCGCTACCTCGCCCGGCGCGGCGGGGACGGCGGCTACATGGTGATCACCCAGTGCGACGACCTGGCCCCGCGGCGGCAGCGCTGCGAGGCGCTCGGGATCCGGGTCGCCAACGAGATCGGCTATCCCGAGTACCGGGAGCTGCAGTTGCACCCGCGCGACGTGGGCGCCGCCATGCTGTCCTTCGCGTGGCAGCACGGCGCGACCGAGCGGGGCGGGCCTTGGCATCCCGCTGCGCAAGGCGGTGCAGCCGAGGGCGAGCCGAGCGAGTACCAGATATCGGGTGCCGAGCTCCAGAGCGAAGACCCGGACCGTCTGGCGCGCCGCTGGAGCGAGGTGATCGAGCGCCCGGTGCGCATGCAGGACGGCCAGCGGGTCATCGCGCTCGACGACGCCACGCTCCGCTTCACCGAAGCCGCCGACGGGCGTGGTGAGGGGCTGGCCGGCCTCGATCTGACCTGCGCCGATCCCGGGCGCGGCGGCCTTGCCTTGATCTGCGGCATCCGCTTCCGCCTGCTCTCCTGACCTCCCCGGTCTCCGGTGCCCCGTGGACACCGGACGGCAGCCCCTGTCAACGAGTGGCATGAGGGCAGCCGCCATCCTCCCGTTCGCTCTCGAAATTCCGCGCACTTAGCTCCCGGGCTCCGGTGGCAGGAATGTTGCCGGTCGATAGCCCATGCGGCGGTCACGGCATCGCTCGATTCGGAGGCTCGCCGGGCTCGCCCTCGCGGTCACCGTCCTGCTCCTGGGCTGCAACGGGCCGGACTCGAGAGCGCGGGGCGCGCTCCAGTCGGGCGACTCGGCGGCGCGCCAACGGGCCCTGCGCGAAGCGCTCAACCACTACCGGGCGGCCGCGGTGGCCGAGCCCGCCTCGTTCGAGGCCCAGACGCGGCGCGGCGCGATGGCCGAGGTCCTGGGCGAGTTCGAGGAAGCGCTCGACGCCTACGGGCGCGCCTCGCGACTGCAGCGCTCGGCGCTCGCCTACTACCGCGCCGGGGCCCTCGCCGCGCGCATGGGCAACACCGGGCTCGCGGCCGACTATTTCGGGGCCAGCCTGGGCGCGCCGCCCACCCGCTCGGAGCGCGCGGCGCGAATGGGACTCCGCTGGATCGAGGGATTGAGCGCGTCGCTCAACGGCTCCCGGTTCTCCCGCATGCTGCCCGACTGGGTACCCAAGTCGCTCAACGTCGGCCGCGTGCTCCTGACCAATGTCGGTCTCGAGCACGACGTGGTGGCGAGCGCCCTCTTCACCACGCTGCTCGAGGGCGGTGAGACGACGCGCGCCCTGGACCTGGCGCGCGCCCGGGGCTGGGTGCGGGAGGGCGCGGACTACTGCGCGGGGGTGCGCGGACCCGGCGCGGCCGAGACGCGGGCGCTGGTAGGCATGCTCGTCGCGCCCGACCGCACGGACTGTCTCCTGCCGCTGGGCCGCGCGCTGACCGACGCCGGCCTGGTCCGGCTCTCCCGCATGGTGCTGCTGGACCGGAGCCGGCGCTCGGCCGATCCGCGCGTGCGCCGGGAGGCCGAGGCCTTCCTGCGCCATCGCCTGCCCGCCCACGACGTGCCCAAGCTCGCGGAGTCGCTCAACATCGCCGGCTACAACCTCCAGCACCGCTTCGCGGATCCGGGTGGAGCGGTGGGCGCCTACCAGCGCGCGATCACGACGGATGCCCGGTTCTCCTGGCCGTACGGCAACCTCGGTCGTCTCTACATGGACATGGACCAGCACGAGCTGGCGCTCGACTGGCTGAAGACCGCGGTCCGCGTGAATCCCAATCACTTCCGCGCCCAGGTGAACCTCGGCGTCACCTTCTACACGCTCGAGCGGTTCGAGGAAGCGGTCGCGGCCTATCGCGCGGCGCTGGCGCTCCAGCCGGAGGACGCGGTGGTCCACGCCGACCTCGGGCGAAGCCTGCTGAAACTCGGTCAGGACGGCGAAGGGCTCCGCGAGATGCAGACCGCCGTCCGCCTCGATCCGAGCCTCACCGCGGAGCGCGAGTTGATCAACCGCAGGCTGAGCCGCGATCCCCGCGGGAGCCTCACCCCCTTCGCTTCGCGATGACGAGACGCCCGCCCGGCTGGAACCACGACTGACGCCGGGGTATGGTGGGGCGTCCATGCCCCCCGACCCGGCGGCCTCCCGCGCTCCCGCGTATCGCGCCCTCGCCGTCACCGTCGTCACGCTGGCCCTGGCCTACGGGGTCTGGTACGCCTACAGCGTCTTTCTCGTCGCCCTCCTGAAGGAGTTCGGCTGGAGCCGCTCCGTGCTCGCGGGCGCCTTCTCCGTCTTCACGCTCGTGAGCGGCGGCGCGGGCCCGATCCTGGGCACGCTGGCCGATCGCTTCGGCCCGCGCCGGCTCATCCTGGCCGGCGGCGCGCTCCTGGCGGCGGCGCTCTGGGCGGACAGCTTCGTCACGCGCGCCTGGCATCTCTATCTGGCGTTCGGCCTGCTCACCGCCGTCGGCGTGGCGACCGCGGGATGGACGCCCGCGGTGGTGATGGTGCAGCGGCAGTGGAGCTCGCGGCTCGGGCTGGCCCTCGGCATCGCGGGCTCCGGGGTCGGGCTCGGCATCTTCCTCGTGGTCCCGCTGTGCCAGGCCCTCATCGACGCCTTCGGCTGGCGCTGGGCCTTCCGCGCCCTCGGCGCGCTCGCCGCGCTCTGGATCCTGCCCGCGACATATCTGGCGATCCGCGACGCGCCGCCCGCCCCGCGCGCGGTGGTCACCTCCGCCGAGCTCGCGCCTGCGGCCGGCGGGGGCGGTCATTCACTCGCCCGCGCGCTCGACACTTCCTCGTTCCGTCTCATCGGGCTCGCGGTGTTCCTGGGTAGCATCTGCAGCCAGACGCTCCACGTCCATCAAGCCGCGTTCCTCGTGGACCACGGTCTCTCGGCCATGACCGCGGCCTCCGTGATCAGCGTGGTGGGCGCGGCCAGCATCCTGGGCAAGACGGGCGGCGGCTTCATCTCGGATTTCTTCTCCCGGGAGCTGGTCTACGCGCTCGGGATGGTCGGCATGATCGTCGGCGTGGGCGTGCTGTGGCTGGTGGCGCTGGCGCCGTCGGGCTGGCTGGCGCTCTGCTACGCGGTGCTGTTCGGCATCGGGTACTCGGTGACCGCCTTCATCGTCCCCGCCATGATGAGCGACCGGTTCCGCGGGCCGCATTTCGGGTCGATCTTCGGGGCCACCCAGGTGGCGAGCGCGCTCGGCAGCGCCCTGGGCGCGTGGCTGGCCGGGCGGATCTTCGACGCGACGGGGAGCTACGCGATCGCGTTTTCGATCGCGGCCGGGGCCGCGGCGGTGGCCGCGTTGTCGGTGTGGGCGAGCCGCGTGCCGCGGCGCGGCTAGGTCATCGAAGGGGGCCCCCTCCGAGCCTCCCCCAGAACAGGTTGCGCCGGCGAAGCCGGCGCTCGAACGGAGGCTGGTCCGACCCGCGCGGCTAGGGGCTCTCGCCGCGAACGGGCGCGACGGAGCTCGGGCTGAGGTCGGGGGCACCGGCGCCGCCGCGATCGCCCAGGACCGCGGCGCGCGCGGGCCGGCCCGGCGGGGATTCGGAAAGGACCCGCGCCGGATCCGGGATCTCGGAGGCGCGCACGCGGACTGGCGCGGGGACGCGCTCGGGCGGCGGTACTTGGATGGCGGCCGGCGCGGCCGGCGCCAACACGGCGGCGGGCGTCGCGCGCTCGGCGGTGGCGACGGACGATGCGGCGGCGACGGGAGCGGAATCGGCCGGCCGCCCGGAGGCATCGAGGAGATGGAAGAGGTAAGGGACCGACACGAGGGCCACGAAGCCGACCGCGGCCAGCAGCAGGGAGGCGCGGACCCAGCCGCGGGCGAGCAAGCCGTGGGAGATGAACGCGGGATCGCCGCTCCACTCCGCCTCCTCGTCGGTGAGCGATCGGATGTCGTCCTGCAGCGTGGCCACCTCCGCGCGCAGGCGCTCCGCCTCGTCCTCGAGGCTCGCGAGCCTCGCCTCCACGCCGGACGGCGGCTCCGTGCCGGCCGGCGGGACCACGCTGATCTTGCGCTCCGGTGAGCCCATTGCGACCTCGAGTGGAGCAAGACGTGCGCCAGCGGACGAGGGTCGAAAAGACGGCCGCTTACGAGCCCGGCGTGTCCGGGCGGCCGTTCTGCCCGTGTCAGCTTAGTGTCGCGCCATGACCATCCCGGACATCCTGGCGCTCGACTTCGACGGCGTCTGCTGCGACGGCCTGCGCGAGTACTTCGAGGCGAGCCGTCGCGCGCACGCGCGCGTGTGGCCGCGCGAGCCCATGCCCGGCGAGGAGCGATTCCCCGCCTTCAGCGCGCTCCGGCCCGTAATCCTGAGCGGCTGGGAGATGCCGGTGCTGCTGCGGGCGATCGTGGCCGGCGGCTCGCATGCCGAGATCCTGGCCGGATGGGAGCGGGTCCGCGACGAGATCACCGCGGCAGAGCCACCGCCGGCCGGGGCGCTGATCAGCCGCCTCGGGCATGCGCTCGACGAGGCGCGGCGCGAGTGGATCGCGGCCGACCCGGCGGGCTGGCTCGCGCTGCACGTCCCATACTGCACCATCGCGGAGCTGTCCCGGCTGGTCGTGGAGCCGCGGCGGACGGTGCTCGTGACGACCAAGGAAGGCGAGTTCGCCCGTCTCGTCCTCGACCACTGGGGCGTGCCGCTCGCGGACGTGCAGGGCAAGGAGACGGGCGCCCACAAGTGCTTGAACCTGCGCGCGCTGATCGCGGGCTGGGCCGCCGCCCACGGGCGCAGGCCGCGCCTGGCGCTCGTCGAGGACCGGCTGGAGACGCTCCAGCACGTCAGCCGCCATCCCGACCTCGACGACGTCGCGCTCTTCCTCGCCGCGTGGGGCTACAACACGGAGGCGGCGCGGGCGACCGCGCGCGCCGACGCCCGGATCCGTCTCCTCACGCTCGAGCAGTTCCGGTGCGGCGTTGCCGCCTGGTCCTGACTTGTGAAGGCACGGCGGCTATGGCATCGTCCTGTGCCATGAAGATCGCGCGCGTCGAGGCGCTCCATTGTGACGGCGGCTGGCGGCCCTGGACCTTCGTCCGCATCGAGACCGACGACGGCCTCGTGGGCTGGGGGGAATGCAGCGACAACCGGAGCCCGCACGGCATCGCGGGCTGCGTACGCGACCTGGCGCCCCTGCTCGTCGGCCAGGACCCGCGGCCGGTCGAGCGCCTCTACTGGGACATGCTCCGCGCCACCCGGCAGAACCTGGGCGGGGTGACCCACAAGGCCATGGCGGGCATCGAGCTGGCGCTCTGGGACATCAAGGCCAAGGCGCTCGGCGTCCCGGTCTACGAGCTGTTCGGGGGCCCGCTGCGGGATCGCATGCGGCTGTACTGGTCGCACTGCGGGACCACCAGAGCGCGCCTCGGGCACGTGCTGGGCACGCCCCCGCTCCGCACCTACGAGGACATCGCCGCGCTCGGGCGGGAGGTGGTGGCGCGCGGGTTCACCGCGCTCAAGACCAACATGGTGATCCCGGGCGACCCGGCCACCGTGTACTTCCCCGGCTTCGCGAGCGGCATCAACACCACCGACGGCGCCCCGAGCGTGGAGATCCTGGAGGCCATCGAGCGGCTCATCGGCACCTTCCGCGACGCGGTGGGGCCGAAGGTCGGTCTGTGCCTCGATCTCAACTACAACTTCCGCACCGAGGGCGCGCTGCGGGTGGCCAAGCTGCTCGAGCAGTTCGACATGCAGTGGGTCGAGTACGACAACTGGGACCCGCAGGCGCTGCTGCAGATCAAGCAGTCGACTTCCACACGTCTCGCTTCGCTCGAGAGTCTGGTGACCACGCGCCAGTACCGGCCCTTCTTCGAGCTGCACGCCGTCGACGTGGCCATCATCGACGTGCCGTGGAACGGCTTCTCCCAGGCCGTCCAGATCGGGCGCATGGCCGAGGCCTACGAGATCAACATCGCCCCGCACAACTACTACAGCCACCTGGCCGATCTCCATTCGCTGCACCTCTGCGCGGTGCTGCCCAACGTGCGCATCATGGAGATCGACATCGACGACGTGGCGTGGAAGGCGGAGCTGGTGACGAGGCCGCCGGTGATCAAGGACGGGCACATCTTCCTGAGCGACGCGCCGGGCTGGGGCGCCGACATCAACGAGGAGGTGCTGCGCGCCCATCCGTGGTCGGGGCCGGGCGCGGGCGCTCGGATGTTCTACGGCATGAGCCCGGACAAGATGGGGACGCGTCCCCTCACGTGACCTTCGGCTGCTCGGTCGCGCGCCAGAGATACCAGGCAGCCACCGAGCGGTACGGCCGCCAGCGCTCGCCGTAGCGCAGGAGCTGCTTGGGGGTCGGCTGCTTGCGCCGCCCGTAGGCGAGCTTGAAGCCCTCGCGCACCCCGAAGTCGTCCACCGGCAGCACGTCCGGGCGGCCGAGGGTGAAGAGCAGCAGCATCTCCACCGTCCACTGGCCGACCCCGTGCAGCTCGGTCAGCCTCTCGATGATCGCCTCGTCGCTCAGCCGATGGCAGGCCCGCCGCGTGGGCACGAACCCGGTCCGCGCCTTCCGGGCGATGTGCTTGATGGCGCGGACCTTCCCGCGCGAGAATCCCGCCCGGCGCATCTTGCGAACGGGCACGGTGGCGATATCCGCGGGCGTGGGGAAGCGCCGGCCCGGGAAGAGCGCGATGAAGCGGCCGAGAATGGCCTCGGCGGCCCGGCCGTGGAGCTGCTGATGCGCGATGGCGCGGATCAGCGTCTCGAAGGGCGAGTGGCTGCGCACCGCGAGGCGGCACGGGCCGACGCGGCGGATCAGCGCGCGCATCACCGGGTCCACCTTGGCGAGATGCCGCACCGCGACCTTGCTCATCGCCGCGTGACTCTATCGCGGAGTCGCCGTGCGTTGCAATCACGACGGAAGCGGCGTGCTACGATCCAGACGGAATGTGGCGGTGGCGAGGCCTGCTCATGGTCCCCTTGCTGTGCGGCGGTTGCGCCGCCTCCATTCCGGTCGACGTGCTCAGGGACGCGCAGTTCACGGTCGAGAGCCTGGAGAGCGTGTACCTCTTGGACGGCACCGGAGAGCGGCCGACCCTGGTCCGAGAGCGGCGTCAGACCCGCGACGGCCCGGGCTTGCTGGACAAGCTGTACGACGAGTACTTCGCTCCGAGCCTGTCGCCCGACGGGAGCCAGATCGCCTGTCTCCGCTTCCGCAACAACTCGGGAGGGGGCAACATCGACGAGCTGATGCCGCTGCAGTCGGTCGAGGTGCTGCTCGTCCGCATCGCGGATCGAAGCGAGCAGGTCGTGACGTCCATCCCCGCGACCGAGAGGGGTCGCGTCTACCGCGTTCTCGCACCGGTTTGGTCCCCGGACGGCAAGCGGATCTTCTTCGCTGCGGACCGGCGCGTCTGGGTCTACGCGCTGGGCGCGGCGCGGCCCGAGCCGGTCGCGGACGTCCCGGAGGGTTTCCGCGGCGGATTCAAGGTGCGGGAGTACCTGCGCCCATCCCCGGACGGAGGCAGGCTCTTCGGTCTCCTGAGTCGATATACGCGATTCGCGAGCTACGACGTCATCGTGAGCATCGATCTCGCCAGCCGGAAGCTGACTCCCCTGTGGACAGGAAAGCTGAGCCGCGGCTCTGTCTTCGAGGTCGACCGGCCTCTGTCGAGAGAGATCGACGACGACGTCGGGCAAGCCCTGTTCGGCTCTCGGGAGCGCCCGGTGTTCGCCCCGCTCGCCTCGCGGGACGGGCGATTCTACTTCTTCGACCGGCACGAGATGGGCCTGTTCGGTCGGAAGTGGATCGCCGGCTACGACCGGGTGACGCGGAAGGAATTCGAGGTCCGCACGATGTGGCGGACGCTCTTCTGGAAGTGAGGCGTTCCGGACAAGGGCATTGACATCCCCCGCGGGAGTGGCGACCATCCGGGGGGCCATGTCGACCAATCCCGTTCGGTATCCCGATCCGGCCGTGCAGATCCTCGACGAGAGCTTCGCCAAGTATCGCGTCTTCAACGCGGCGGTGGAGCGGCTGGCCACCGGCTTCCGCTGGGCGGAGGGGCCGGTGTGGTTCGGCGACGGCCGCTTCCTCCTGTGGAGCGACATCCCCAACGACCGCATCATGCGCTGGGACGAGGAGACGGGCGCGGTCAGCGTGTTCCGCAAGCCGTCGCACTACGCCAACGGCAACACGCGCGACCGTCAGGGGCGCCTCGTCACCTGCGAGCACGACCGCCGTCGCGTCACCCGCACCGAGTACGACGGCACCGTCACGGTGCTGATGGACTCATTCGAGAACAAGCGTCTGAACTCGCCGAACGACGTGGTGGTCAAGTCCGACGACTCGGTGTGGTTCACCGACCCGCCCTTCGGGGTCCTCGGGAACTACGAGGGCCACATCGCCCCGCTCGAGCTGCCCACCAACGTCTACCGCCTCGACGTCAAGACCGGCAAGGCCACCGTGGCCACCGGTGACATCCCGCGGCCCAACGGCCTCTGCTTCTCACCCGACGAGAGCCGGCTCTACGTGGTGGTGTCGGGCGCGATGCCCCGGGAGATCCGCGTCTTCGACGTGGTGGCGGGCGGCACCGCGCTCGCCAACGGGCGCGTCTTCATCAACGCGGGGGCGGGCATTCCGGACGGCATGCGCTGCGACACCGACGGCAATCTCTGGTGCGGGTGGGGCGGCGGCGAGGGGCTCGACGGCGTCGCGGTCTACAACCCCGACGCGCGGCTCATCGGCCGCATCCTGCTCCCCGAGCGCTGCGCCAATCTCTGCTTCGGGGGGGCGAAGCGCAACCGGATCTTCCTCGCCTCGAGCCAGTCGATCTACTCGATCTTCGTCAACACCCAGGGCGTGGTCGGCGGCTGAGCGGCCGCCGATGGCCCTGCCGACCGGACTGCGCGCGTTTCGCCACGCCGATTTCCGCCGCTTCTTCGCGGCGCAGCTCGTGGCCCAGGTCGGCTCGTGGATGCAGACGGTGGCTCAGTCCTGGCTGGTGCTGCAGCTCACGTCGTCGCCGCTGCGGCTCGGGCTGATCGGCACGCTCCAGTTCGGCCCGATCCTGCTCTTCTCGATCGTGTCGGGCGCCCTCGCCGACCGCTTGCCCAAGCGGCGGCTGCTCATCGTGACCCAGACCGTCCTGGGCTGCCAGGCCCTCGCGCTCGGCGCGCTCGTGTACTCGGGTCACGTGGAGTACTGGCACGTGGCGGTGCTGGCCACCGGGGTCGGGCTCGCCAACGTCCTCGACGCGCCGGCGCGGCAGTCGTTCGTGGCCGAGATGGTAGGCCGGTCGGATCTGAGCAGCGCGGTCTCCCTCAACTCCGCCTCATTCAACGCGGCGCGCATCGTGGGGCCGAGCATCGGGGGCCTGCTCATCGCGGGCTTCGGGGTGGCTCCCGCCTTCGTGTGCAACGGCGCCGGCTTCGCCATCGCCATCGCGGTGATGCTGAGCCTGCGCACGCGCGGGCTGCCGCAGCCGCGCACCGGCGCGGGCGTGGTGGAGGAGATCCTCACCGGCATCCGCTACGTCTGGCGCACGCCCGAGATGATGCTCGCGCTCGGCCTCACCTTCATGGTGAGCTTCTGCGTGTTCAACTTCACGGTCTACGTGCCCCTGGTGGTCCGCGACGTGCTGGGGCTGGGGGCGGAGGGCTTCGGCTTCCTCATGGCCTCGCTGGGGGTGGGCGCGGTGTCCGGCGCGCTCATCCTGGGCACGCTGGGCTCCCGCCGGCCGCCGCGCGCGCTGATGTTCGCGGCGGCCGCGCTGGCCTGCGGGGGGCTGCTCGGCCTCTCGCTCGCCCCGTCGTTCTGGCCGGCGGTGGCCACCCTGTTCGTGACCGGTTTCTTCGGCATCATGCTGGTGGTCTCCTGCAACACCACCATGCAGCTCGCCTCCACCGACGCGCTGCGCGGGCGCGTCATGAGCATCTACACGCTGGTATGGGGCGGCGTGTTTCCGATCGGGGCCTTCCTGGTGGGCGCGATGTCCGAGCGCTGGGGCGTCCAGCGCGCGCTCATGACCAACGGGACGATCGGCCTGACCGGGGTCGCGGCGCTGCTGGGCTGGTGGCGGCTGCGGGCGCGCTGAGCGTCCGGCGGCGCGGAGAGGAATCGCGATGACGGCACGGCCGAAAGTGCGGGTGGGCATCGTGGGCGCGGGCTTCGTCGCCCACATCCACGGGGAGGCGTACCGGCACGTGCGCGGCGTGGACGTCGAGCTCGTCTGCGTCACCGCCGCGCGGCCCGAGCGCGCGCAGGCCTACGCGCGCGAATTCGGGGTGGCGCGGGCGGTGGCCGACTTCCGCACGGTGCTCGCGGACCCGGCGGTCGACCTGGTGGATCTCTGCGTCCCCGCCCA
>Ga0214473_10002594_pt1 | contig 22187 bp, 20 predicted proteins | sample RVTome_7_FD_203509 | JGI IMG/M metagenome (GOLD analysis project Ga0214473, IMG submission 203509) | Soil microbial communities from uranium-contaminated site in the Upper Colorado River Basin, Wyoming, United States - RVT98D197 | ecosystem: Environmental > Terrestrial > Soil > Contaminated >... | reverse complement strand
CGCATAACACGTGGTTCCCAGGAGACACTGGACTAGGGCGGGTCGGACGGCTGGGTTGCGGGGCGTTGTGAGGCGGATGCGAGGCGCTGCTCGATCTGACCGCGCAGGGGATGACCCGCCGGCAAACCGGCGTAAATCTTGCGGAACAGTTCGAGCCCTTCGCGGCGCTCGCCGCCGGCGAGCAAGGCTTCGGCCAGAACGAGCTGCACGCGCAGATCATCGGAGTGAAGCGCATAGGCCTCGCGTGCGTAGGGCAAGGCCAAGTTGGGATTCCTCGGCAAGAGCAGGTCCGCCAGCACGCGGCGGGCCTGCCAGTTCGTGCGGTCGCGCGCGGCGACGCGCTGGAGCACCTCGATCGCGCGCTGCGTTTGACCGGCGCCGTCCAGCGCGCGGGCCAGCAGCATCTGCCACGACAGCTCGTCCGGCACGAGCCGGACGGCTTGTTCCAGATATGGCACAGCGTCCGCGTAGCGTCCGCGCTCTTGCAGGAGCCGTCCGACGTTGGCGTGGGTGCCCGCGTCGGACGGGTTGAGCGCGAGCGCGCGTTTGGCCAGCTCGAGCGCCGGCTCTACGTCGCCGAGAGCCGCCAGGATTTCGCTACGCGTCGAGAGAAACGCGAAATGGTCTGGGTAAACCTGGAGAGCGCGGGACACGTACCGGTCGGCCTGCTCCAGGGCCTGACGACGAGCCGTGGCGTCCGCGGAGCGCAGCGCTCGACGCAAGTAGTCAATGGCCGCGTTGCCGTTGATCTGCGCACTGTGCGGAAACGTGGCGGCGTCGGTCGTAAACAGTCGCAGGCCGGTGGCCCAGTCGATGTTGCGCGCGAGGGTCCGCCCGGCGAGCGCTGCCAGGATGAGCAAACCGGCCGCGGCTCCCACCAGGCGCGGCCCGCGCGCGTCTCTGCGGTGCGACGCGGCGCGACGCCAGGCTCCGCGCGCCGCCAGGGCCAGCAACATGCACACCGGCACGGACGGCCAATACATCAGCCGCTCGGCGACCGCGGTGCCGATCAGCACCAGCGTGTTGGAGACGAGGAAGTAGCCGGCGATCCAGAGGGCGCACAGCAGCGCCACGCGCCGCCAGGTCGCGCTGGCTCGCGTATAGCCGGCGACTCCGACGCTCAGACCGAGCGCGGCCGCGATGCCGAGCCACGTCATGGCGTTCGGTCCGGTTCGGGGATCGATGACGGCCAGGCCGTAGTCCACGCTGAGGCGCAGGGGCAGCAGGAACAGGCGCGCGTAGTGGCCGAGGACGGTGAAGGCACCAACGATGCGCTGGATGACATCTGCACCGACGAGGGGGTTGAGCAAGCTCGAATACATCGTGCGCGTCAGATGGTGTTCCAGCGCGATAAAACGCAACGGCAGATAGAGCGCGATGGGGAGCAAAAGAATCGCCGCGTGCGCAAGCCACCAGCCCAGGCGTCGGCGCGCGCCGTGGTGGGGCGTAGCGTGCAGCACCAGGAGCGCCGCCGGGAAGTAACACACGGCCGACTCTTTCGAGAGCAGGGCCGCGAAGAACAGCGGCGCGGCCAGTAGCGTCCTTCGATAGTTGGGCGGTCCGCCACGCGGCAAGAGGATCAGCAAACCCAGCAGCAGCAGCACGGCGACCGACAGCTCGGCCCGGCCGACAATGTACACGACCGCTTCACAGTGGACGGGATGGACGGCAAAGAGAAACGCCGTGCACGATGCGAGCGTCGCATCGGCCAACAGCCGCCGCGTGAAATGCCACACCAAAAGGCACGTCAGTCCGTGCAGCAGCACGTTGCCGAGCCGAAACCCCCACGCTGGCGGGCCGTGCAGCGCGTAGTTGACCGCGAGCGTGAAATCGGTCAGCGGGCGGTAGAGCAGGTCACGGTCGGCCTGCCAGCGCGCCAGCTCCGGGGCGTCAGATTTGTTGTAGTCCGTCAGCCAGAGGTCGCGGAAACGAGTGAGCGACCGGATGCGCGTCTTGTACGTAACCTGCGACTCATCGTCGTAAACCAGCTCGTTCGGCAAGCTATTGAAGTAGCACGCGCACCCGAGGAGCACCGCCGGCCACGGGCCGCGCCACCAGGCGGTGGCCCGCGTCGGTGTAGTCGTTACAGGCGGGGTCTCCGACGCCATCCACCGTCTCCGGTGCGCTACGGCGAGTTTGAGCCGCGGGTGGTGGGCGGCTCTCCGATCGCGAGCAGGCGACGCTCAATCTGACCGCGCAGCGGATGCTCGGGCGGCAGGCCGTGGTAAAGCCTGCGGAACAGGGCGAGTCCTTCCGTGCGCTGACCCGCGGTGAGCAGCGCTTCGGCCAGGACCAGTTGCACGAGCAGATCGCTGGGCTGGAGCGCATACGCTTGACGTGCGTAGGGCACGGCCTCGGCGTAACGTCCGCGCGCCACAAGGTACTCCGCCAGCGCGGTGTGCAGGACGGCGTCGCGCGGGTTGAGCTGCACGGCCAGGCGGGCGTGTACGATGGCCTCGTCGAGTCGGCCGAGTCGTGCCAGGATGTCGGCCCGGCACGCAAGGAAGCCCCAGTGCCGGGGGAAAATGTCCAGCGCCTTGGCGTAGTACCGGTCCGCGGTCTCCAGGTCGTGACGGCGTCGTGCTTCGTCCTTTTGATCGAGCGCGCGCAGGAAGTACTCTTGCGCCGCGTTGGCGTGGAGCTGGGCGTTTTCTGGGTACGTCGCGGCATCCTTGGCGAACAGTCCGATCGCCGTGGCCCAGTCGGCGTTCCGCACGACGCTCCGGGTGCCGAGCGCCACCAGAACCACGAGCCCGACCACCACGCCACACGCCTGCACCCGTTGCGGGCGCAGGCGGCCACGGATTGCGGCTCGCCGCGCGACCCCGACGCCGGCCATCGCCAAGACGATGAACACGACGACCGACGGCCAATACATCAGCCGTTCGGCGAGCGTGGTGGCGAATAGGATCAGCGTGTTGGAAATGAGGAAATAGCTGACGAGCCAGATGGCGCACAGCGTGGCCACGCGCCGCCACGTCGCGCCGCGGCGCAGGTATCCCGTCAGCCCCAGCAGCAGCCCGGCCGCCGCCAGTACGCCCAGCCAGGTCATCGCGTTCGGACCCGCTTTCGGATCGATCACCGCCAGCCCGTACTCGGTGCTCAAGCGGGCCGGCCACAGGAAGAGCCGCACGTAGTGGCCCACGATCGTGAACGGCGTAATGATCCGGCCGACCAGGTCGGCGTCGACCAGCGGATTCAACATGCTGAACGGCTTGCTACGCGCGAGGCGCTGACCCAGGGCCACATAGCGCATCGGCGTATACACCACAAGGGGTAAGAGCAGCACGCCGACGTGCGCCAGCCACCAGCGCGAGCGGACGCCTGGGGCCCGCTCGCGAAGCGCGTAAAGCACGAGCAGCGCGACCGGGATGTAGCAGATCGCGGACTCCTTGGACAGCAGCGCGAGCAGGAACAGTGGCGCGGCCAGCAGCGCACGCGGGGGACGGGCGAGCCCCGTGCGTGGCACGAGGACGAGCAGCCCAGCGAGCAGGAACATCGCCGCCAGCAGCTCGGCCCGTCCCACGATGTAGACGACGGCTTCGCAGTGGATCGGGTGGACCGCAAAGAGCAGCGCGGTCCAGGCCGAGGTCGTGCGGTCTTGCCAGAGCCGTTGCGTGAAATGCCAGACCAGCAGGCACGTGAGCCCGTGCAGGAGGACGTTGCCCAGCCGGAAGCCCCACGGCTCCAGCCGGTGCAGCGCGTAGTTGACGGCCGTCGTGAAATCGACGAACGGGCGGTACATGAGGTCGCGGTTGGGCTGCCAGCGCTCGAAACCCTCGAGGCTGGTCTTGGTCCAGTCCTGGAGCCAGATCGCGCGGAAGTTCGTCAGCGCGCGGATGCGCTGGTTGTCCGTGATACGATGCACGTCGTCGTAAACCAGCTCGTTCGGCAGGCTATTCAGGAAGAGCGCACCGCCGAGCACGACAGCGGGCCAGGGGCCCGACCACCAAGGCGCGCGAGCGCCCGGGTCGAGGACTGGAGCGCGGGTGGTGGCTGGCGGACTCGCCGTGCTCATCGGCCTACTCGGCGGAGCGGTTCGCGCCGGCCATGACGTTCCGAGCGCGCGGATGCTCGCCCTGGCGAAGGCGGCTCGGAAACGCCCCGGACATGATTCGCGGGAATCAGCATATCGGCCACGCGAAAGCCGCGGTTCAGCGATTACTCGGAGGCGGCGGCCGCGCGCACCACGTGCAGGGCGTCCTTCAGGTCGATCGCCTCTTCGTACAGCGCGCGCCCGATCACGATGCCGGCCAGCTCCAGCGCGGCCAGCCGCCGCACGTCGTCCAGGTCGGTCACGCCGCCCGAGGCGATGGCCGGAACGGTCGAATGGGACGCCAGGAGTCGGATCGCGTCGATGTTCGGTCCCAGCATGAGCCCGTCGCGCGCAATGTCGGTATACACGATCGTGGCCAGCGGCCAGTCCGCCACGGCCTCCGCCACGCCGACCGCCGTCCGTTCCGTCTCGTGCGTCCACCCGCGGACGGCCAGCTTGCCGAGGCGGGCGTCCAGGCCCAGCGCGATCCGGTTCACGTACTTCGGCTGGTGGACGACGTCGCGGAACCACTCCCAATCCTCGAGGGCCCGCGTACCGACGATGACGCGCTGCGCCCCGGCGTCGAGGGCGGCTTGGATCGTGGCTTCGTCACGCACGCCGCCGCCGAACTCGACGTTGGCGCCCGTCTCCCGCGCGATGCGCCGCACCGAGTTCAGGTTGCTGACCTTGCCATCGCGGGCGCCGTCGAGATCGACAACGTGTAGCCAGGTCGCGCCGGCGGCGCGGAAGCGCGTGGCCACGTCGAGCGGGTCGCTCTCGTAGTCGATCACGCGGTCATAGCGCCCCTGAATCAGGCGGACGCACTTTCCTTCCAACAAGTCGATGGCCGGTAGGATTTCCATGGCTCGGCGTCCCGTTGCATGCCCCGGCGGCCTGGCGCCGGCAGAAGAAAGCCTACCGCGCGCCGCCGCGAAAATGAAGGGATGCGAATGCGCCGTGGAGCGCTGGATCGGGTAGGAGGGGGCCTCGCGGCCCCCGTCCTCCCACACCACCAGACGTACTCACCGTATCCGCCGGTTTCCTTCAGTGTTGTAACGCGGCGTGCGGGTCGCCGAGGCACATCAGACCTTGAGCCATGAACCAGGCCGGCGGCATGGCTGCCTGAGCCGCAGGGCTCGCCGCCCTGCGCCAGCAGCCCTTCCCGCAAGCCGCCGTCGTCCACGAACGATTCTTCGGAACGCCGAGGCTGTGCAGGAACTCCGCGATCGAGCGCGCCCGCTTCCGTTGCTTGAGCCGTACGCACCGCCGCCGTCCTTGAAGTGGCCTTGCCGCGACACGGAGAGGAGGGTCTGCGCGGATGCCGCCGGAACGACTATTCGCGCGCCAGCTCGAACAAGGTGGGCTCAGCCTGCCGGGCGTCGCTGTTGCGCTGGGACAACTCGATGGGTGTCCACCCGGATGGATCAAAACGAAAGACGCTGCCCGCCAGATAGTGTCGCTTCCTCTCGAATGCCAGCCAGCGCCGTCCCTCTCGCTCCGCCGCCTCGCCGGTCGTATTCGAGCCCGCAAATGGATCCAGCACGATATCGCCTGGTTCGGTCAAGTAGCGGATGAAAAACGTCGGAAGCTGAATCGGAAAGCGCGCCGGATGTGGCTTGATACCCGCCTTCTGGCATTCTGACATGTATACGCCGTTGGCGTCGTTGTTCCCGAAGATCAAAATGTTCGGCGGAATCGAGCCGCCGTGGTCCCTGAACTTGTGCGTGATCACGTGACCGGACGGTCGGACCTTTGGACGATAGCCCCGCTTCAACAGCCGGAGCATGTCAGGCGAGTATTCGACCAGGACCCGTCGGTTGTCCGCCTTGGGTTTCTCGCTCTTGCTGAGCCACCAGAGGCAGTTGACCGCATCTTTGACCCTGATTTTCCTGACCGTCACCCACTCGGCGGGCGATGGGAGCTTGGCGGGGTTGTACCAGTAGAATTCCTGCGCCAGGTGAAAACCGATCCGCTTGCACAGCGCGACCAGCAGCTCGAAATGATAGAGTGACCGTGTCGGTTTTCCCGGCGTCCACGCTCCGCCGATGTCGATCACGAGAGAGCCGTCGCCGGTCAGCACTCGGCGCAGGTCTTGGGCGAAGCTGAGAAACCATGCGACGTACTCCGTCTGGGAGGCGTTGCCATATTCCTTTTTGAAGTGAAGGGCATACGGTGGGGAGGTCATGACGAGGTTCACCGATGAATCGGGTAGCCTCCCCAACAGCTCTTTTGCGTCCCCGAGGTATGCCGCGCCGTGGTCAGTCCGGAAGTACGCCCGTTCGTTAGCAGGTCTCGGCAGTTTGACGCTCGCAGCCCTTCGCGCGCTCATGGTGAGACACCCAACGCCTCGTCGAACGCTCGCAGCGGATCAGGCGTCCAAAGATCGTTTGGCTGCGTCGGCACTCGCTGCATGATTGCCAAGAAGTCGGCCATCTTCGGCCGTCTTTCGAGATGCACGGCCGCAACATACAGAAAGTCCCAGCGGCCCGTCTGATTGAACAGCGCGACGCCGAGTACGTCGAAATCGCTGATCCTGTAACCGCGCGTGGGCGTCCCGTCCATGCTGTTCCGCGTCCGCTGGATCTCGACCTTGTAGGACGGCGGACTACGATACGTCTCGTTGCGAATGTTCTTACACTCGACGGTCAGATCGCGCCGCCGGTATCTCACGACAAAGTCGGGTTTCCCGTCCACGTCTTGCCACGCAATGGTCTCGATCGCGCCGCGCGCTCGCAGAGCGTCGAGCTGTCGGCTCATGTACAGCTCGGCCAGCTTCCCTTTCACGTCAATCTGAGCGCGAAAGCCCTTTTCGATTGCGTCGAGAATGTCTCTGGCTGACGCATTCATTTTGGCCGTAAGCGGATGACGCGCCTCAAGAAGCTCCGCAGGCGAGATGTTGAGCGCCGTCGCAAGATCGCACAGAACGACGAGCGTCGCGTTCCTCTCGCCGCGCTCCAGACCTCCGATGTACGTCCAGTGACGGCCCGTTCGGTGGGCCAACTCCTCCTGGGTCCAACCACGGGCTACGCGAATTGCCCGCAGTCGTTCCCCGAACGTTCGGAGCGTCGATTCCCTGTTCCGCATCCAGGCCATCCGACGCTCGGATAGCCTATCAGTCTAGAGACTATAAGTATTATTCCGCGACCTGTCAAGTCTCGCTTTCCCCCCGCCGTCTAGTTTCCACCCATCAACCAATTCCGACGCGCCGGCCTACGGTTACTCGACGCGGTCGGCCTCCTCTCCGGTTTCTGTTCGTCGGGTCCGAGTTTTGGGCTCCGCCTCCCTTCCGATTCCGCCTCGCGACGGACACCCTGGCCTGCCCTCCCGTTCCGGTCATCACGGCCCACAGAGGGCTTGCACCTCCTGCACACAACGCGTGCCTGGCAAACAGAGAAGCGTCGGCCACGGGGGCCGACGCTGCAGTCCAGCGGGAAGCTCGTCGGCGGAGACGGCGCTAGCCCTGTTCGCCGGGTGGTTCCACCGGGCGGCCCTTGGCCGTCGGCACTTCGATCGCGATTACCTGGACGCGGCGGTTGAACTGTTTGTTCTTGGCGTCATTGGGCGCTTTCGGGTTGAACTCGCCCTGCCCCGCCGCGACCATCGTGCGCGGATCGGCGCCGAGCTTCTGCATCTCGCGGAAGACGGTGCAAGACCGCTGCACGCTCAGTTCGAGGTTATCCTTCCACTTGGAGTACTTGATCGGATCGGCATCGGTGTGGCCGACCACCCACAACTGGCGGCCGGGGAACTTCTCGCGCGCCTCGGCGAGAACCGTTTGCAGCTCCGTGCGACCGGCCGGCTTGAGATCCGCCTTGCCCGAGTCGAACAGGATGTTGTCTGCGATGTCGGTCCAGGCGATGGGACCGTACCGCTCCCAGCGATCCTTCGGGCCGGTCTCCGGCTGCCCGCGCAGCGCGGCCAGTTGTTGCTCGATGTCCGCCGCGCGGGCCCGGGCCGCGTCGCGCTCGTTCATCGCCCGCGCCAGCCGATTTTGCAAATCAGCCTTTTCCGCTTGCAGCTTGTCGATCGTTTCCTGCATCCCCTGGATCTGGAGGTCCTTGGGCCCTGGCCCGCAGCCGGTGGCCATCAGCAAGGCCAGCCCGCAGCCCAGCGCCACGCCGCTCTGCACCATTCTCATCGTGATCTCCTTTTCACTGCATTCCAGGCCACCATGCCCACGTTGGACCGACGAGAGGAACCGCACATTCCGCGCCGTTCGCGTTGCTGTGCGGCAGCATAGAACCGGCGGGCGGTCGATGCAAGCGGCCCGCGCCCGGTGTTGACGGATTCCGCCCACGGTACTAGCCTAGCCTGCAAAAGCCGAACCGCAGGTCGTCCGGGCTCGCCGGCCCGGCCGGCTGGGTTGCGGAGGCCACGACCCCGGGACTACCCATGTTGTGCAGACGTGCCGGTGTTTGGACGCTGATCGCGGCCCTCGTCCCCTGGGCGGCCGCCGACGAGGACTACGTTCCCGCCGAAGCCCTCCGCGAGGCCGGCCTCACGAAAGCGTGGCAGTTGCGGCTGCCGCTGGAGCGCGATCAGCGCCTGGCCAACATTTACGTCGTCGACGACCAATGGTACGCGACCACGGACGACGGCTACGTGTTCGCCGTGCACGCCGACACCGGAGCCATCCGCTGGCTCCGGCAGGCCGTGCGGCGCGGGTACGTCATTCGCCGTCCATGCCACGCCGGCAGCCGGGCCATCTTCACGGCCCCCGCCACGGTATTGCAGGTGGACCGGCTGTCGGGCGAGGGCGTGGCGCGGTGGGACTTGACGTTTCCGGCGGGCACGGCGCCAGTGACCGACGGCACGCGTTTGTTCCTGGGCGGCCTGGATCAACGCCTCTACGCCGCCGATCTCCACGACCGGCTCAGAGGCTGGAAGGCGATGGCAAGCGGGCCGATCACCTCCACGCCGGTCTTGCACGAAGGCAACCTGCTCGCCGCCAGCGCGGACGGGACGATTTATTGTTGCACGGCTGGGTCTAAAGCGTTTCGCTGGCAGCGAGGATTGGGCGGATCGGTTACGGCCGATCTGGCCGCGAACGCGCATGGGCTTTACGTGGCCAACGGCGACCAGTCCCTGTACCTGCTCGATTTCGTGTCCGGGCAAGTCGCGTGGCAGGTCCGCTTCTCCGGACCGCTCAGCGAGGCCCCGGTGCTTACTCCCGACGTCGCCTATCAGTACTGCCCGGACGACGGCCTGGTCGCCGTGAACTGTCCGATCGTCGGCGTCGAGGAGCGGATTCGCTGGAAGCTGCCACGCGGCCGCACGCTGCTGACGACGGATGCGAAACACGCGTTCGTCCTCGCGCGCGATGAGACCATCCTGGTGGTCCGCGTGGAAGACGGAGAAGTTGTCCAAGCTATGCCGGCCGTGGGGTTGACGCTGACGGTCCCGAGCCCGGAGCGGACGGCGATCTACCTCGCGAGCCACGACGGTCGGCTCTTCTGCGCCCGCCCACGGGGCACCCCGCTGGTCACACAGGAGGACATTCGCAAGGCCCTGGCAACGCCGGAGACGATGCCGGCGGAGTCTGCGGAGCCCGGTGAGAAGACCGTGCCGGGCGGCGCGGAGCCGGAGCCCGATCGCCTGGGCACCTCGCGCTCCGGCCTGCCGCTCGGCGGAAAGTCGAAGGTCTCCAAGAGCTTCGGCAAAGGCGGCAGCCCCGCGGCCGGACCGCCGCCGTAGCCGCGCACCCGGGCGGACGCGTACCGGCCGGCCAAAGACGATGACCGAGCGGATCAGGCGGGCGGCCGGTGTGGGCGCCCGTTTTTCGTTGGCAGGAATGGACATGGCCGAAGTGAAGGTTCGTCGGGCGCTCCTCAGCGTCTACGACAAGACCGGGCTGGCCGACTTTGCCAGCGCCCTGCACGACGAGTTCGGCATCGAGATCATTTCGACCGGCGGGACGGCCCAGGCGCTGCGCGAGGCGGGCATTCCGGTGACGCTCGTCGAGGACCTCACCGGCTTCCCGGAAATGCTGGGCGGACGCGTCAAGACGCTCCATCCGAAGATTCACGCGGCGATTCTGGCCGATCGCGACAATCCCGAGCACATGCGGCAGCTCAAGGAAACGGGCATCGAACCCATCGACATGGTAGTGGTCAACCTGTACCCGTTCGAACAGACCATCGCGCGGCCAGACTGTACGTTCGAGCAGGCGATCGAAATGATCGACATCGGCGGCCCGAGCCTGCTCCGCGCCGCGGCGAAGAATCACGAACATGTGGTGTGCGTGGCGTCGCCGCGGTGGTACGAGGGCGTTCTAAAGAACCTGCGCAAAGACGGCGGGAGTACGGAGCTCGCTTACCGGCGCGAGCTTGCATTCCTCGCATACCGGATCACGTGTCAATACGACCGAGAAGTATGGCTGTGGCTGCGCCAGTACGTCCCGTGGACCCGGGTGTACGAAAGTGTGCCCTTCGGCGAGCGGCAGTTCTGGCCCGCCAAACTCCAGAGCCGGCTGCGGTATGGCGAGAACCCCCACCAGGGCGCTTCCGCGTACCGGTTGGACGACACCTCGGAAGAGCTGAATCTCCTCGACGCTACGGTGCTCGCGCCGCAAGAGCTGTCCTTTAACAACTACGCGGATGCCAGCGCGGCGCTGGAGCTGTGCACAGAGCTGACGCGCGCGGGGCGAAACTTGTGGGACCGGTCTCTGACCGGTCGTCTCACCGGCCACCGAATTTCTGAGGAACGCCTCACGCGTCGACACCTGCCGCACATTCAGAGACCGCAAGCTACGTATTTCGTAACCTTTCGGCTGCGTCACGGCCAACTCGCCCCTGACGAACGGGACATTGTGCTGGCGGCGTGTCGGTTCTGGCATGGCAAGAAGATGACCCTCCACGCCGTGACCGTCATGCCGGATCACGTGCATCTCTTGCTGACACCGCACGAAGTCGTCCCGGGACACTGGCCCACACTCGGAGAGCTGCTCAAGAGCATCAAAGGCTTCTCCTCGCAGGAGATCAACAAGCGCCGTGGCGGCAGCGGACTTAACTGGCTGGACGAGAGCTTCGATCGCGTGGTCCGAGACGAGGCCGAGTTCCACGAGAAATGGGCTTATATGGAGGCGAACGCGGTCACCGCTGGACTGGTCGCGCGGCCGGAGGACTACCCCTGGTTCTGGCGCGGCTCGGCGAGGTACCTGGAGCTGGAGGAATGTGACCGGTCAGAGACCGGTCCCACACGGCTACTGCATGACCGGTCGGAGACCGGTCCCACAGTCTCTTTGCTCAACGCGGTCTGCTTTATCAAGCACACCAACGCCTGCGGCGTTGCGGTGCACGCCGATCCGCTCGAAGCCTACCGTAAGGCGTACCTCGGCGATCCGAATGCCGCGCTGGGCGGGATTCTGGCGGTGAACTTCCCCGTGGATGCGGTCTTCGCGGACGCCGTGATGGAGACCTATCCACGTTGGGGCAAAGCGGCGGGCGCCGGCGGGTTCTTCGTCGAAGTCTGGCTCGCGCCGTCGTTCACCGACGACGCGGTCAACGTTATCCGCACGAAAAAGGAATGGGGGCAGCGCGTCCGGCTGCTCGCCGTCGGCGACATGGACGTGCCGCCCGATCCCCATGAACTCGACTTCAAAAAGATCTCCGGCGGCATGCTCGTGCAGACGCGCGACCTGGTCGGGCTGCATGAAGCGCAGTGGCAGGTCGTCACGCAGCGCCCGCCGACCGAAGCCGAAATAAGCGACCTGCACCTGGCGTGGCTGGTCGCCAAGCATACCAAGAGCAATGCGGTCTCGATCTGCAAGGACGGCCTGCTGATCGGCAACGGCGCGGGGCAGATGAGCCGGGTCATGAGTTGCCGCGTCGCCACGTGGCTCGCGCGCGACAACCGGCACGACCTGCACGGCGCCGTGGCCGCCTCGGACGGCTTTTTCCCGTTCCGCGACGGGCCGGACCTGCTGGCCGACGCGGGCATCATGGCCATCATCCAGCCCGGCGGCAGCAAACGCGATCAGGACGTGGTCGACGCGTGCAACGAGCGCGGCCTGGCGATGATCTTCACCGGCACGCGCCACTTCAAGCATTGAGGCGCCCCCCGTCGAAGCACACGAAGAGCCGCGGGCTTCAGCCCGCGCGGCGCATCGCCTCGAAAGCGGCGCCCCGCTTCAAGGTCGCGTCTCCCGCGCCTCGGGCAAACCGGCCGGACGTGCTTCGTCATTCCCTTCGGGCGGCGCTTCGACCTCGATGGCGTACTGCTCGCAGAACCAGCGGCCCAAGTCCACCCAACGGCAACGCGCGCTGCAAAACGGGTATTCCGCCGGCCAGCGACCCTCGTGGGTCACCGACTTCCGGCAGATCACGCACCGATACGCCGCCATGGGCTTACCCGGCGCGCCGCGCTGCGCGGGCTCCGCTACGCGGACGCGGCCCGCGCCTCCAGGCGCGGCAACTGGTCGCGCATCACGGTGGCCTGCGGCGAGTTGGGATAGCGCGTGATGACCTCGCGGGCCAGACGCAACGCGTCGGCGTACCGGTGTTGCTTGACCAGCTCGCGATACTCCGCCTCCATCTGGTGCCGCGTCTGAATCTCCGCGTTCTCGATCAGGACCGGGAGCTGCTGGCGCAGGGCCTCCGCTTCGGCCGATTGAGAAAACCGGCGGATCACGTCGTTGGCCAGGCTGAGCGCCCGGTTCCATTCACGCTGCGTGACGGCTTCCTGGGCCTGCGCCATCAGCCGTGCCCGCTGCTCGGCATCCGCCTTGTCCCGCTGGAGGCTGACCCGCCGGGCGAGGTCCTGCGCCGCCGCGGAGTTCGGATGCCGTTGGAGCAGTTCCGCGACGACGCCCATGGCGCGATCCCACGCGCCCAGGGCCGCGAGGTCATTGACCTGCCGGGCGATGTTCTCCACGTCGCGCGCTTCGACGCCGGCGCGGAGCGACTCGATCTGCTGCGCGAGACGATCCCAGTCGGGAAACGCGGGAAAACGCTCGCGGGCCTGCTGCACGCGTTGCCGCGCTTCGACCCATTTGTGTTCCTGCAAAAGCGCCGGAATCTCGGCTTCGAGCTGCCGCGCCAGCGCGGCCCCTTGCACCTTGACGCGCGCCGCGCGCTCGGGCTCGCTGAGCAGCACCACGTCGCGCAGCTCGCGCGTCAGACTCAGCAGCTCCGCGAGCGTCGCCTTCAGCTCGTCCGGCGCGCGATACGAAGGCTCGGAGCGAAACGGTACGCCGTACAGCGTCGTTTCCGGAGCGGCCGCCGAGCCGGCCTCACGCCGCACCTCGATGAGCAAGTCCAGCTTGCGCAGGACCTCCGCGATCCCCCAGAGAAACAGAGCCCCCGCCACGCCGGCAAACAGCACTGCGGTAGTCTGCCAGAAGCCGGCGGCCGGCGCGTCCAGGGTGCGGCTCAATTGCACGTAGCGCGCCAGCGCCCAACCCAACGTCGTCAGCGCGACCAGCACGCCGCCCGTCGTGAGGGCCACGGCGGCCAGGCGTGCCCGATTGAGCCCGCGTCCGCCACTCGTTTCCTGGTTGCCTGCCATTGCCGGGGTTCTCTCCGCCGCAGACCGGTAGCATTATTCCGCGCCGCGCCCCCAACCGGCAAGCTAGACGGCGCGACGAACGCCGTTTCTCCGCGGCGTCGGGTCGCCGCGGCGCCCCTTCCAGCGCACCACCTGCCGCTCGTAGCGCTTGCCCGCGTCCTTCACGTGGTTTCGGGCCGCAAACGGCGTGTCGTTCGGCAGCTTCGGCAGGGCCAGCGATTCGGCCATGCGCTGCAACTGCGCGCTGACCTCGTCGACGCTGTACTGGGCCCCGGTCCGGGCCCGCAAAGCCCCGGCGATTACACGGAGGGCGACCTCATTCGGCCGGAGGTTGGCCAGCGTGACCTTGGTCTCGCGGTAGAGCTGCGCCAGCATGTCCGCGTGCAACGCCGGCCAGCGATCCGGATGGGCCGGCAGGGTGCTCTCGTTGGTCACCTGTTCCAGCCGTTTTCGCGTGTGTTCGACGTAGGTCGGGGAGATGTCAATGCCGATGTACCGCCGGCCGAGCCGCTTGGCCGCGGCCACCGTCGTTCCACTGCCCACGAACGGATCGAGCACCAGGTCGCCCGGGTTGCTGCTGGCCAGGACGATGCGCGCGAGCAGCGCTTCCGGCATCTGGCAGCCGTGGAAGCCGGCCCGCTCCTTGAACGTGCCGCAGACACGCGGGAACTCGTCCCAGACGTCGTCTGGCAGGCGGCCGGCCGGATTGGCCCGCAAATCCTGATACTCCGTGTGCCGGGCGCTCGGGAAGCGCAACGCGGCATCGTTAAACGTGAACCTCTCCGGGTGCCTGGTGAAGTAGAAGATGTGCGTGTGCGCGCGGGAGAATTTGCAGCGCATGTGCTGGCCAAACGTGTAGCGCCAGATGATCCAGTTACGTAAGTGGAGGCCGAGTTCGCGTCCGATAATTCGTACGTCCGCCGCAAAGTCGTCACCGATCGCGATGTAAAACGACCCGGTCGGGCTAAGCACGCGCTGGCACGCAGCCATCCAACGCCGCGACCACGCCACGTACTCTTCGGGCGAGACATCGTCGTGGTAGCCGTCATAAACGTACCCGATGTTAAAGGGCGGATCGGCGAACACGAGATCGACGGCGCCGGCTGGCCAAGCTGCAAGGATTTCGCATGCATCTCCACAACATATTGCGTTCGACTGCACCGCGTACCCTCCATCTCGTATAAGACTGCGAGCATTATCGCGTGCGGACCCACGCGGTGTCAAGCGGAATCGGCCCGCCGCGCGATTCCTGCAAGCCATGCAAATAGAAGACCTTACGAGTCGGAGTTCGTCGGGGGCGACAGCGCCAGCTCGTCGCGGATGGCTTGGATCCGCCGCCAGTGCGTACCATCCCAATAAACGTGCTGGCAGCGTGCGCAGCGGTAGAACTCGCGGGCCCAGATCAGGCTGCGGGCCGGCACGACGTCCGCTACCTCCGCCCGCTGCACTTCCGTCAGCTCGCCGTTGCACAGCGTGCAGCGCGGAAACCCCACCGATAGCTTCAATCGGGCCACGACGTACCGCACCTGGTCCAGCAGCCGCAGTCCGACGGGCAACAGCAGGCCCATCAGCTCGCCCTGCGTGAACGCGCGCCGCTCGAAGAGCTTGTGATCCGACGAGACGACCACGCGCCGCTCGACCAGCGCTTGCTGCACCAGGTACGCGTCCTCGATCCCTGCGTTGTACGTGGCGTCGATCCCGAGCGCACGCAGCCAGCGGGCCAGCCCGCCGCACATGGCGTCGCACGCGATGCGCACAGGTGCTTCACGCGGCAGCCCACTCACGACGGGATTGTACGGGACGCGCGCGGACCGTGGGCAGGGGCCCGGCGGCGCCCAAGCGGAGCGGCGACGCACCGTCGGTTCAGAAACTCTTACGCGCCGGACTTCGACTTCTGAATCGCCCGTACGAGAATTTCGTGTACTTCTGTGGGCCGCGCGACGTGCTCCCAGACCATGCCCCGGGCGTCGGGGTGGTTTGGCACGATCTCGATCGAGCCAAGCCGGCCCAATCGCTCATACCAGGCCGCGTAGAGCCGCGCGCTTCCGATCTGCGCCAGCCCGCACTGCGCCACGTCCACGTTGAACACCCCGCGGAACCGCAGCACCCGCCGATTCGTGAGCACATAGAGCTGACTGGCCCACTGCAACGTCGTGGCGATCAAGCCGCCGAACGCCGCCAGCACGATGATCGCCAGTGCGACCGAAGCCGGCAGCGACGGCCGGCCCTGCGTCGCAAACCCGACGGCGGTGGCCAACAGCGCCATCGCCAGCAGCAGCTTGAACGAATACAGCGCGATGCACCACGGCGACGGGCGAATGGAGAGCTGGATGATCTCGTCGCCCCCCAGCAATGGCAGGCTGGCGGCAGGCTTCACGGTGACGGCCGGGATGGGCGTCGCCTCTGCCGCCACCGCCTTGACGGGGTCGGCCGCCGGTCGCGGGCTCATGGCATCAACTCCGCGCGCAAGATGCCGATGTGCGGGAAATTGCGATAGTGGTCGCCGAAGTCCAGCCCGTAGCCGACCACGAAAAGATCATCTATGTCGAACCCCACGAAGTCAACCGGGACGTCCCGGGGAGCTTTCCGAACCTTGCGGAGCAACACGACGGTACGCTGGCTCGCGGGCCGGCGGGCAGCGACCATCGCCTGCACCTGCCGCAACGTGCGGCCGCTATCGAGGATGTCGTCCAGGATCAGGACATTCCGGCCGCGCACGTCGCCGACCCGCTCGACCAGCGTGTGCGGCTCCTGCGCGCTGGTCGCCGTCCCCGGATACGTCGAGACGTGCACCAGCGCGATCTTCATCTTCAGCGGCAGCTCGCGGATGAGATCGGCCAGGAAGATGATAGACCCCGACAGGATTGGCACCAGCGTCAAGCCGCGCGCATCGCCGTCGTAGACCGCCGCGATCTCCCCGGCCAGCGCTCGGACGCGCGCCTGAATCTGCTCCTGCCGCAGCAAAATCTCGGCGATGTCCGCGTCCATTCGTTTCGCATCCGGCGACGGCGTGGCGCGCCGGCGCGCGGCCTAGCTCCGCGAGACGCCGCGCGCGCGCTCCGGTTCTGACGGCCGCGGTGCGCCTTCGGGCCCGCCGTTGCTGAGCGCCTGGGAGATGTCGGTGCCGTCCAGATCGCGGGCCAGGGCGCGCATGAACGCGCCGACGGCCTCCAGTCGCGTGCGCGCCAGCCGGCGCGTGGCCTCAAAGCGCAGACCCTCGTTGACCCGCAGCTCCCAATAGCGGTATTCCTCTTGGCGCCGCCACGTCGCCAGCAATTGCCGCAACGGCCGGCTCTCGGCCTGGTACAGGCGAAACTGGCGCAGGACGTATAACACACCGAGGTCGTCGAGGCTCTCCGCCTCGGCGAGCACCTGCGCCTCGAGCAGCGGCGTGGCGCGATCATGGCTCTGTCGGATGGCCTCCGCCGCCAGGCGCACGGTTTTGGGTCCCAAGAGCGGACCTGCGTGCTCCTGGAGCAGTGCCGCCGCGAGTTCGCGCTGAATCTCGTTCGTGGGTCGCCCGAGCACCTGCCCACGCGTGATGCGCCCCTCCTGGACCTGCGCCGCCCAACCGGCACAGTGAAACAGCCCCGCCGCTCCGAGCGCCACCAGGTCCATCGTCTGGCCGGCCAGCTCCGGCAGCTTGGCGATCAACTGCGTGAGCCCGGTGACGCGTTCGGCCCGTTCCCACAACCAGAGGTCACCATGTTCCGGGTCGACCGGAATGGTCAAGAGGTGCTTGGCAATTGGAATGACCCGCTCCAGCGCCTGCACGCCGGCACTCCACGGCATCGGTCGCTCTGAATCCCGAGCGTCGGCGACCCCGCAGCCGCAGCGGCAGGATACCCCAACCCGGGCACGGACGACGGGCGTATTCTACCACGTGGACCGCCGCGCTGGCCACGGTGCCCCAAAGTTATCAGAACCGGCGAAGTGCCGCGTCGGCGAGTCCAGCCCGCCGCGTTTTCGGTCGAATGCATAGTAAGCCGAGTGGGCGAATGACGCCTTGGCTCGGTCGGCCCGCGCCGCGCCGCAATGCGCCGGCGGCCGCGCGGCGCAAAGGACCACTGCATGCCGAGTACGTCGGAACCGTCCAGCCCTGAAACGCTCGCCGGATTGGCTCCGGCCAAGACCTTGCCCCCGCCGTTGCAGAAGGCGATGGCGCGGGTGACTGAGATCGCCTCGCTGCCCGAGATCACCACGAAAATCGTGCAGGCGGTCGAGGATCCGCGGGCCACCGCTCAGCATATGCACGAGATCGTCAAGAACGATCCGGCGCTGGCGACGAAGATTCTCAAGGTCGTCAACTCCGCCTTTTACGGCCTGCCGTCGCAGATCGCCAGCCTCGACCGGGCCATCATCATGCTCGGCCTGAGCGCGGTCAAAAACATTGCGCTGGCGGCTTCGCTGGCCAAAATGTTCCGCGGCGATCCGATCTCGGACCAATTCTCGCCGCGCGACCTGTGGCGACATTCCATCAGCGTGGGCGTGTTCGCGCGGCTGCTGGCCCAACGGCTGCACATGGCGCTGGCGGACGAATACTTCGTGGCGGGTCTGGTCCACGACATGGGGCTGCTGGTCATCGGCCAGGTCTTTCCCAGCAAACTGCGGGAATTGGCGGAGCGCTGCTACGCCCAGCCGCAGGATTACTGCGCCGCCGAGCAGTCCATCGTCGGCGCCGACCACCAGACTTTCGGGGCCGCGCTGGCCGGCAAGTGGAAGTTCCCGCCGGCGCTGCGCTACGCCGTGGCGTACCACCACGAGCCCCATCTGCTCCAACCCGAGTTCCGCAAGATCGTCAGCCTGATCTACATCGCCGACACGGTCTGCGGCCAGCTCAAGCACGGCTACTTCCTGACGACGCAGGGCCAGGAAATCCGTGAGGAGATGCTGCAATTCCTTGGCGCCGAGCGGACCGCGCTCGACGAAATCTGCGCAGCGCTACCCGAGAAACTGGCCGAGGCGGAGCAGATTCTCTCCCCCGAATAGCAAGTGGCGGGCGCGCCCCGCGCGAGCGACCGGGCGACTACGTTCCCGGTGCGGTGCGGATTTGTGTTTGAATTCCAAGCGCCGCGATCACGCCGGCGATCCGCTGCTTGATTTGTCGATCACCCGGACGCAACGAAGACGCGCCGTGTTGGGCTGAGGTCTTGACAACACGGGCGGCAGAACGCCAAAATCGGCTAAGAACCGCTTTATGTTCGATCTGGACGGGTCACGGACTTGACCGTCCTGAACTAGGCCCGGGTGAATTCCAGCGGTGCGCGCTGATCCCCGTAAAGTCGCGATCCTCATCAGCCTGCTGGCGTCCGTCGTCATGCTCGTGGGCAAGCTGACGGCCTACTTCGTCTCGCACAGCATGGCGATCCTCTCCGACGCGGCCGAGTCCGTCGTGCACGGCGCCGCGACCGGGTTGGCCGCGTTCAGTCTCCGGTACGCGGCGGCGCCGCCGGACGAGCGTCACCCGTACGGCCACGGCCGCATCGCCTATTTTTCGGTCGGCTTCGAGGGTGCCCTGGTGCTGGCGGCGTCGCTCGCGGTGATCGGGAGCGGCGTGGTCGGTCTGATGCGCGCGCCGACGTTCCGCGACCTCGGTCTGGGCATGGCCCTCTCCGGACTCCTCGCCGCGATCAACCTGGTTCTGGGGCTCTCCCTGATCCGCATCGGCCAGCGACGCAACGCGCTCATCCTGGTGGCCAATGGCAAGCATGTACTCTCCGACATGTGGACCACGCTGGCGGCGATCGTCGGCGTCGGCCTGGTGATGCTCACCGGCGTCTCGTGGCTGGACCCGCTGGCGGCGCTGCTCATCGGCGTGTGGATCATGGGCAGTGGCCTGACCCTGGTGCGCCGATCGTTCGCCGGGCTCATGGACGAGGTCGAGCCGGAACTCTCGGACCGGCTGCGGGCCGAGCTGCACGGCCAGGTTCGCCAGGGCCTAATCGCCGACTTCCATCAGTTGCGCTGTCGCCGGCTGAATGACGAGATCTGGGTGGATGTGCACGTGCTGGTGGGCGGCGACGAGCCGATGGTCGCGGCGCACGGCAAGGTCACACAAATGGAGGACTCGATTCGCCGGCTGTTTCCCCGCGACCGAGTTCATGTCACGTCGCACATCGAGCCCGTCGACCACGAAGCCGCCCACCCCGGCGGCCATCCGGGCGCCCGCGATCCGCTGGGATGATCTCGTCGCGCGGGCAGCGACCTGCCTTCGCGCCGTGCCGGCGCTCGGTTGTTGACGTGTGTCCGAATCGGGCAGAATCGGGATGGGCGCAGGGGACGGGCTGCTATAATGCTCGCTGGAAAGCCTCGCGCCGGTGCGGGACGGATGTGATTGGGGAATCGCCCGCGTGCGCGGTCGGCGCCCCACTCGACTGCGAAGACCGGGCTAGCGCGGGGTGAAAGGCAAGTTTGTTATGGACTGGCGCATGCGCATCGTCGTGGACTCAAAAGTGCTGGTGGGCAAGCCCGTCATCAAGGGCACGCGCATCAGCGTCGAACTCGTGATCGACCTGCTCGCTCGCGGCTATACGCCGGACCAGATCCGCCAGCAATACGACCACATCACGACTGAAGACGTCCAGGCGTGCCTGGCCTACGCCAGCGAGGTGCTGCGGTCGGAAAAAGTCTACGCTCTGCCCGCGCAGTAGGCGTCGCGCATGCGAATCCTCGCGAACGAGAACGTCCCCGGCCCGGTGGTCCGCGCGTTGCGGCAGCGCGGCGACGACGTCGCGTGGGTGAAAGAGGACCAGCGCGGCACCACGGACGAGGATGTGCTGGCACGACGAACAGAAAAGGGGACATTCTACTTTTTCCGCCGCGAGAGTACGTTGGGCGGAGAAAAGCAGAATGTCCCCCTTTTCCCCTTTTTCCGCGCGTTGCGGCAGCGCGGCGACGACGTCGCGTGGGTGAAAGAGGATGAGCCCGGTGCCGCGGACGAGGACGTGCTGGCGCGGGCCCAGACGGAACGACAGGTGCTCGTTACGTTGGACAAGGACTTCGGCGAGTTGGCGTGCCGCCGCGCGCTGCCCGCCGCCTGCGGTGTGGTTCTGTTCCGACTAACCGGATCGGGTCCGGATGAGGACAACGCGCGCGCCGTCGCGGCGCTCACGAGCCGAACGGACTGGGCCGGGCATTTTGCAGTCGTGCAGAATGATCGCATCCGCCTGCGGCCCCTACCACAGACCGAGCAAGAGACCTGAGTCACAAAGTAGTGGGCTGTGTCGCAGTTCGCACCCGCTGCTTGTCCGTCGCCCGGTTCCAGGCGTCGTACTCGTACTTGAGCAGCCCGTCGCCGGTCAGGTTCCCGGCGGCGTCGTGCGTGAGCGTGAGCACGTTCCAGTTGCCGTCGAAGTTGTAGGCGGCGTAGATGGAGTCGCCGGGTTCGGGGTTGGCGACGGTGCCGAGCGAGCCGTTGTTGTTCACGTCGATGCTGCACAGGAAGTTGTCCCACACGAGCGTGGCCGGCTCGGCGACGGTGGCACTGTAGAGCCCCATGTAGCCGGCCTGGCAGACGTCGTCAACCACGGGGGTGCTCGCCCGGTGCGCGAAGCCCGTCGTCAACGTTACACGAACCGAGAACGTGCGACGGGAAGCTCGAGCCACATTCGGGACACCGCGCGTCTCGCAGTCCTACCAGACTGTATCCACAAACCTCACAATAGGGCGGGTACGGGCCCACGCGACGCCGGCGCCGTCCGGCGGCACCCCACGCGCCAAGCGCCATCAGCATCGTGAGTGCCAGGCCAAATATTAAGATTGGGATCTCCGATGCGGGAGGCACCACAGGCAGGGCAGGTGAGATGCCCAAGACGCGGGTACTAATGACACCTCCCAGATACAGCGATACATTGAACGCGGCGACCCCACCGATCAGCAAGCGCCAGCTCCCTGCCTGGCGAGCGATCAGGCCCACCACAGCGCACACAAATATCAGGACTGCCAGCGTAGACACCACGGTGATCCAAAGCGAGCACCCCCCACGCCCTAGCGCCAGCGGGAAACCCAAGGGAAGGCAGCAAGTACATAGTATATAAATCAGCAGCCAGTTCCGTGTCCGCACAGATCGGCCCGCGGCTCTTGCGTCGGGCGGCACCGGAGCGGAGCTCCGCGCAGCGTTGTCCTGTTTGTCTTCCATTGGGGTGAACGCTCCCAGCCCCGCGTTGGGCAAACACTGTGGCGCATCTCGGAGTTCGCTCCGGTTCTGTCCTGTATACTGGCAAGGAGTGATCGGAGCGCACGAGTTACTCCGAGGACATCGTTTACTACCAAGTTGGCGTAAAGACTGGTGGAAGTGTATGTGCCCAGTAGCATTCCACCGCCGGTACGACGACGACGTCAATGACAATGTGACAGATGGCGCCCAACCCGATCCCATAGTAGCACGAGTCGTCGGGAAACTCCCCATCTGCGGGGCCGACTATGTCGGGGGTCCCCGCGCCGGGTTGGTTGTCCGGAATGAAATTACCGCCGGCGTCGTAGCAACACTGTTTGCCTGAGTTCTGCCCAACGCCCCGCACACACGATGCTGCGGGCGGAACATGAAAGGCGCTGTCTGTTGCCCCGGCTTGGCACCAACCATCACCTGGTGTTGGTGGCGGTGCCGTTGGCGGGCAATTCTGCGCATTCAAGGGAGGCGGCGGTGGTG
>Ga0214473_10002593_pt1 | contig 22188 bp, 23 predicted proteins | sample RVTome_7_FD_203509 | JGI IMG/M metagenome (GOLD analysis project Ga0214473, IMG submission 203509) | Soil microbial communities from uranium-contaminated site in the Upper Colorado River Basin, Wyoming, United States - RVT98D197 | ecosystem: Environmental > Terrestrial > Soil > Contaminated >... | reverse complement strand
CACAGTGAAAAAGAGATCCAGACCCTGGGCCGGCAGCTGAAGGCTGGCCGAAGAATGATCCTCCAGAATTTCAACTCGGAAAATCCGTTGGACCCCTCATTGAAGAACACTCCTCCTTACGATCCAAAAGTGTTGAAGGAGATGGAAAGAAGGGTGCAGGAAATGGTATGAACTTTAATTGCAAATCGTAAATCGCAAATTGGGAATCCGTTTATGATTTCTCCTTTCCTTAAAGAGATCCGAATGAAAGTGGACGCACTGGAGAAAGAGATCCATCTCCTGAGGCCCATCCTCAAGGCGATCCATGATCCTTTCTTCATTCTCAATCGAAAGGGAGAATTTTTGAAGGTAAACCTGAAGGGATTGGAGTTGTTGAACTACTCTCCGGAGGAACTTCGGCAGATGGTTTTCATCGATGTGGTGGCTCTCGATGACCTTAGCACAATGAGAGAGGGTTTCGACGAGATGGAAAAGGGGCGCGAAATCTCTTTGAACCTCCGCGTGGTCAACCGGCTCAGGGAAGAAATTCCCGTGGAATGCTTCGGGACCCTCCGGGGGGAAGCCTGCTTGATCACCCTGCGGGATTTGAGGGAGAGGATACGGCTCGAGGAGGAATGGGAGAGGTCAAAGAAGCAGTTCGCGGAGAAGATTCGAGAAAGGGATCAATATGCCAGGGAACTGCAGGCCATGAGAGACCTCTTTAAGGAGAAGACCAAAGAGATTGAGAAGATGAGAGAAGAGGCTGTTCTGCTCTCTCATACCGACGACCTCACCGGAATCTATAACCACCGTTTTTTCATTCAACAATTAACCCTGGAGGTGGAACGCCAGAAACGTTATCCCGTCCCTCTCTCTTTGCTCATGATCGACATCGACTATTTTAAACATTATAACGATCACAACGGACATCTGGCCGGAGACGAAGCATTGAAGGCCATTGCCCTTCTCATCCAGCGTGGGGTCCGCCAGAGCGATATCGTTGCCCGATACGGGGGTGAGGAGTTTGCCGCTATCCTGATTAAGGCCGGGAAGGAAGAGGCCGGAGAGATCGCAGAGAGAGTGAGGAGATTCGTCTCTGAGACCCGGTTCCCCAATGAGAAGGAACAACCCAATGGAGATCTGACGGTGAGCATCGGAATGGCCACCGTCTCCCCCTCCACCTCGACCCTCACGGACTTGATCCGTGAGGCGGACCATGCTCTCTATCGGGCCAAGAAAGCAGGCCGCAATCGCATTGAGGGATGAGTTGAAAACCATCATCGTCACCGCAGGGGTAATCATTGAAAAGAAGAAAGTCCTCGTGGCTCAAAGAATGGAAGGGGCTCTCCGCGGCCTCCTCTGGGAATTTCCGGGAGGAAAGGTTAAAGAGGGTGAAGACCCCAGGGAAGCCCTGCGAAGGGAGCTGAAAGAGGAACTCGATGTCGATGTGGAGGTAGGAAAAACCCTTGAAGTCGTCTTTCATACCTATCCCGAATATCCGATCCTCCTCCTCACCTATCACTGCCATATAAAAAAGGGGGTCCCGAAACCCATCGGATGTCACGATCTCCGATGGGTCAGTTTGGAGGAGTTAAATGAATTGGCAATGCCCCCTGCGGATGAACCCATTCGCAAACAACTGGGTTCCTTCTTTTAAAGTTTTTTCCGTTCAAACTAATACAAACGAATTAAGTTGAGTTCAATAAAATCTCCCCCTGCCTGTCCGGCAGGCAGGCTGGCCCCCCTTTCCCCTCCGGGCCATAGGCCCTATGGGCAGGAGGCCAAAGAGGGGTGTCCTCTCCCCCCTTGTAAAAGGAGCTTCTTGAATCCCCCCTTTGGAAAAGAGAAAGTGTGAAAAAATTGCATTTTTAGAATCGGCTTCGTTCCGGCCCATAGGGTTGGGGGGATTGGAGAAGCTTTAGGGCGGAACCTCTAAGATTAAACTACGTTGCCTAAACCTGGGTAATACCGCTACCTTACTGAAAACGAAGGTTACCCATAACATCTAATGACCCGCCTTCTAAAGCTTGGACAAGACATCCAACCCTGTGGACCGAGGCACAGTGGGCCAATTTTTTCATACCCCCAGGGAGGGCAAGGGGGGATTTAATCTTGGACAAAAAAGAAAATTATTATAAAATGGTTATAGGAGCCAACCCATGCCAAAAGACCCGATGCAGAGATATGCTGAAAGTCTGGAAAAAACCATCCAGCACAACTACAGCCATCTAAAGGAGATAGTGGAGGATTTTAAGGGGCTCTGTCTCGTGGTCACCCCTGAAAAACATACCCCTCAGGGTATCATCGTCGATATTCGCGAACTCTACAAAGAGATTCGGGACCGACTGGCAGAAATCAAAGCCATCCAGCAACTCCTCCAGGGAAAATACAGACAGTATTATCGCCGGGATTCCCTGCGCGATAAAATGATCATGGAATTCGGATTTCTCACCAAAAATCTCTACTCCAAGTTTGAATATATCCTGCTTCAAAAGCAAGCCATGATCAAGAAGAAGGAAGAAGATGTCTCCAGAGAGGAACAGAGGGGCTTTCCCTACCAGTGGTTTCACTCCAAAGACAATCAAGTCATCTTCTTCAGAAATCTGCGGATTCTGAATGAGCTGGATTATGAAGACCCTTCGGATCTGGGGATCGAGGAGAGACGGAAGGTCCTTCAAGAGAAAGCCCGGCATCTCACCCTCTTCTGCCTCAGAGGGAAGCCAAACCTCATAGATGAGGTCTATTCCCGGCTCAGATTACGGGAGCATGATACCATCGAGCGGCATGCTCAGGATGAACTTCATGGATTGCTTACCCATTTGAGGGAGGTGAATCCGGTGGAGCTGGAGAAAGTTTTTCAACGGATTTTGGAGGGCGAGGACTTCTCAAAACTCAAATGTCTCCTCATCACGATTCATTCTCCCGGGGATCTCGAGGGTGATCTGTTCCATCTGGTGAAAAAGACCCTTGATGAGATGGAAGAAGGAAAGGTGAAAACACTGAGATTTCTGAAAAATCCAGAAATCTCTGATTGCACCGATTAGGGACCGATGACACAGATAAGAAATGCATTGATAAATAAAGAAAAATCTGTGGAATCAGAGAGCGAAAAGTAGTTTTTCAGAGCTCTCGCACTTTTAGTTTGACACCCTCAACTCAAATCGTTATAAAGTGGTTTGAAAAGGCCTTAATAACCAAACATCAAGTACCAATAACCAAATAATAACCAATGACCGAATGACCAAAATTCTAATCCCCCCCTGCCTACCGCCTGCCTGCCGGCAGGCAGGGGGGGCCGGTATCCCTCTCTTCCAAGAGGAGAGGAATGTTTTGGTGATTGATAATTTGGTTATTGGGATTTATTTGGAGCTTGGGTTTTGGTGATTGGTGATTGGAGCGCAAATTTTTATACAACAAGTCTATGGATCAGAACCTCAGACAATTTTACTTCTTTAGTGATTTCTTGAACCGGAAGGTCTATTCCCCCTCAGGGAAGAAAGCGGGCAAGGTCGCTGATCTGGTAGCCGAGAGGGTAGAACCCTATCCGATGATCCTCGGGATGGTGATTCAGGCGAAAGGGAGGAAAAAGTTTTTTCTACCCTGGGAGAAGATGCTTCAGGTCGAACCCCGGATTACCCTTTCCGAGGAAGACCTTCTCGATCTCACGACCTTCCTCGCTGCAAAGGACGTGGTCCTGCTTCGAGACGAGGTGATGGACAAACAGATCGTTGATACCTACGGCGCTAAGGTGGTGAGGGTCAACGACCTCCACTTCTTAAGGGTCGAGTCCCGGTTGCGTCTGGTTCATGTCGATGTGGGATTCCGGGGATTGATGAGGAGGGTGGGATGGGAGAGGCCGACCGATCAAGTGCTCGAGTGGCTCTTCTCCTACAAGCTTCCCAATCAATTCATCTCCTGGAAATATGTTCAACTCCTCTCCGGCTCGGACCTGCTCCATCTCAGTGTCTCTCAGAAGAAACTGTCTCACCTTCATCCTGCGGATTTGGCGGATATCATCGAGGACTTGAGCGGCCGAGAACGCTCCGCCATCTTCCATGCCCTGGACCCCGAGACAGCGGCTGAAACCCTCGAGGAGATTGATCCGAAGATTCAGAAGGCCCTGATCGAAACCACTTCCCTGGAGAAGGCATCGGATATTGTGGAGGAGATGTCGCCCAGCGATGCGGCTGATCTTCTGGGCGATCTCACCGAAGAGAGGGCTGAAGAAATCCTTGAAGGGATGGAACAGGAGAGAGCCGAAGACGTGAGGGAACTGCTCGTCCATCCCGATGAGTCCGCTGGAGGCTTGATGACCACGGCTTATCTCAGCCTGACACCGGATATCACGGTGGAGGCCGCCATTTCGCGGTTAAAGTCGGAAGCTCCGAATCTGGATATCATCGATTACATCTATGTGGTGGATGAGGAGGAGGCGCTTCAGGGAGTGATCAGCATTCGAGACCTCCTCACGGCCCATTCCCAGCAGCCCCTCTCCGAAATCCAGACTCCGAGGGTGGTGAGCGTCAAACTGGACGAGGACCAGAATGAGGTGGTGGATGCCTTTGTCAAATATGGATTCAGGGCCTTGCCCGTCTTGGACGACGAAAACCGTTTGAGAGGCGTGATCAGTTTTCGAAGCGTCCTCGATGTGCTTGCCCCCGATGCAGGATAATGTTGAAAGCACAAATAATTTAAAAACACCAATAACCAAATCCCAATAATCAAATAATAACCAACTTCCAAATTCCAATGATTTTTTTGATGATTGGTTATTGAAATATTGGAATTTATTTGGTGTTTGGAATTTGGTGATTGGTGTTTTGTCAAGGGTTTAACGGAACAACCATGGCTGATTACACCCAATGGATTTCCAGTTCAAAACGGTCCCTGTGGAGGACAGTCGGTCTCTTCTTCATTCTGATGGGGCCGGGCATCATTACTTCCAATGTGGATAACGACGCCGGTGGCATCACCACCTACTCCCTGGCCGGCGCACAATTCGGGCTCAAGTTCATCTGGTCTTTGATCCCCATCATGATCGTCCTGATCGTGATCCAGGAGATGTGCGCCCGGATGGGAGTCGTGACCGGAAAAGGGCTTTCGGACCTGATCCGTGAAAAATTTGGCGCCAAGATCACCTTCTATTTGATGATCGCCATGTTTCTGACCAACATGGGCAATGCCATCTCCAACTTTGCTGGCGTGGCCGCAGGAATGGAAATCTTTGGGGTCGACAAATTGGTCTCCGTCCCCCTTAGCGCATTTCTCGTCTGGTGGATGGTCGTCAAGGGGACTTATAAGTCGGTGGAGAAAGCCTTTCTGGTCGCCTGCATCTTTTACATCTCCTACATCATCACAGGCATCATCGTGAAGCCGGATTGGAACCATGTGGTTGAACAATTTTTAAATCCTCAATTAAGCCTCCAGCCTTCGGAGATGACCATGGTGATCGGTCTGGTGGGAACCACAATCGCTCCCTGGATGCAATTCTATCTGCAGGCTTCGATTGTGGAGAAAGGCATCAAGGTCGAAGAGTATAAATTTGCCCGGTTCGATGTGGTCATGGGATCGATCGTCGTCCACATCGTCGCCTTCTTCATCATCCTCGTCTGCGCTGAGACTCTCTTTAAACATGGGATTCAAATCGAAACGGCTAAGGATGCGGCCCTTTCCCTAAAACCCCTGGCTGGAAAATATTGCACCTATCTCTTTGCCTTTGGACTGGTCAATGCCTCCCTCTTTGCGGCCTCGATCCTCCCTCTTTCCACAACCTATCTCATCTGCGAAGGTCTGGGCTGGGAGGTGGGAATCGACAAGAAGTTTGTGGAAGCCCCACAGTTCTATGGGATCTATTCCCTGATCATCTTTTTGGGAGCGGGGATCATCCTCTACCCGGATCTCCCGCTCATCCCGATCATGTACTTCTCTCAGGTCATCAATGGTATGGTCCTCCCATTCATCCTCATCTTCATCTTATTGCTTATCAATGACAAGAAGCTGATGATGCAGCACACCAATGGACCTATCTTCAATATTATTGCCTGGGTGACTACGATCATCCTGATCGGCTTCACCCTCATCCTCTTCTTCCAGATGATTTGATGATTTAATGTTTAATAGGGAATACAAAATGTGAAAGTCAGAACTTAACCTGACAGGCACGATCAAGCCAGAGAAGGATTCCTTCCTCTAATTTCTCTTCCCTATTTTTTGAAAACGGTATATAGTATAACCCAACCGCAACCGACAAACGATAAAACAATGAGCCAGAAAGCAAGCGAAATATCAGAAAAACTCTTTCGCACGAAATATGAACATCTTGGTGAACGAGAAAAAAAAGTTGCTCATCATCTCGCCGAGAGAATTCATATTTCGAGAAATGTCATTAAAGACTTTTCTGAACAACTGACTTTCGGCCAGAGGATGGCTGATAAGGTTGCAACTTTTGGAGGCTCTTGGGTTTTCATCGCAATCTTTGGGGTTGTACTGGTTACTTGGGTTTTCCTGAATTCGTTCGTTCTGATCAAGCTTGATAAATCATTTGATCCATACCCGTACATTCTGCTAAATCTTTTTTTATCTATGCTTGCCGCCATTCAAGCCCCAATAATCTTGATGTCTCAAAACCGACAGGCCTCCAAAGATCGACTAAGCGCGGAGCACGACTACGAAGTCAACTTAAAGGCGGAGCTTGAAATAATGACGCTCCATGAGAAAATAGACTTGCTTCGGGAGAAGCAATGGGGTGAACTTATTTCAATTCAACAGGAACAGCTAAGACTTCTAAGCCAATTAATTGAAGACCTAAAGAAGAATCAATGAACGACGGTCTAACAAGCGCATCGAGTCAGACGGCGGGAAGCAGTGTTTGACTTTAGTCGGCTTACAGCCGAACTCAAAACTACCGCCTTTAGGCGGTAGTAGTTTACTTGTAAAATAATTCATATCTTGAATGATTTTCACTCACGGTTTGAATGACAATCTAATCTTGGAAGAAAGTCAAATCGATTTATTTATTTCTATGCAGAGGGGTAAACCTAAACAATATGTGTAAACTCTTCTAAGTAGGACCGGCGGGGACGTACTTAAGATATTTAAATAAAACAGCGGGCTCTTCTCTGAAGGCGTTCCCAGGTGTCGTCCACATTTCTTTGCGTTGTCTCGATATCCTTTTCGGTGAGATGGCTGAAACGGCCCTGGAGTTTTAAATACTCCTTTACGGGCACGACCCGGTGTTCTTCTTGAATCGTATAATTCCTTCCATTTTCAATTTCATAAAGTGGGAAGATCCTTGAGCGGACGGCGAGCCTCGAAATTTTGACGCTCATTTCAGAGGCCATCTTCCATCCCGGAGGACAGGGAGAGAAGAGGTGGATGAATCGGGTTCCCCGGATCCCCTTCGCCTTCTCCAATTTTCGGATGAGGTCCTCCGGGTAGGCTATCGTCGCTGTTGCTGCATAAGGGATTTGATGATCGGCCATAATGGCCATGATATCCTTCTTGGGATTCTCTTTGGGTTGCATGACCGGAGTGGTAGTTGTCCAGGCTAAAAGCGGTGTGGCTGAACTCCGCTGTGTCCCTGTATTCATATAACCTTCATTATCATTACAGATATAAAGAAAATTTTCATTCCTCTCTGCCGCACCAGAGAGGGCTTGAAGCCCGATATCAAAAGTCCCGCCATCTCCGGCCCATACCGCCACCAGGGTGTCATGATCACCTCGAACATCCAGGGCTGCTCTGACCCCAGAGGCAGTGGCTCCGGCCGTGACAAAACCAGCATGGATGGCTGTGATCCGGAAACTGGAATAAGGCCAGGATCCTGGAACAATCGACCAGCAGGAAGCAGGAAAAACCATGATCGTTTTTTCTCCCAGCGCCTTTAGGGTTAGCCGCATCGCCACGGCGGCTCCGCATCCGGCGCAGGCTAAATGGCCATGGCCGAGGTTCTCCTCCAGTGGGATTTGTATTTTTTTCATATGATGGTCCTTGCTTTATCTTGATGTTTTTGTATCACTGCCTACTGCTTACTGCTGACTGTTCACTATTCATTTCTTAAGCCCCAGCCACAGGATCTCCTCTTCGGGTCGAGGATGTTGATAGGTGTATCGAATCGCCTCTTCAATCAGCTCTGGAGTAATATCCCTTCCACCCAGTCCCGAGACAAATCCGAAGACAGGAAGTCTCTCCTCTTTCGGATAGAGGGCGGCCCTCAATTCCTGGGCAAAGATGCCTCCTACTCCGGCAGAAAGATTCCGGTCGATCACCGCCAGCTTCTTTGCCCCTTTGATGGCCCCGTAAATCTCTTCGGAAGGGAAGGGCCTAAATCGCTTGATCTTTAATCCGGCAACGCTCCATCCCTCTTCATTCAGTTTCCGGATGACCATCCTGGAGGTGCTCGTCACGGTTCCGGAGGTTACCAGGACCACCTCTGCTTCCTCCTTTCCGTATCTTTCAATGGCGCCATAACCTCGGCCAAATCGGGACCTGAATTCATCATCCACCTTCCTTGAAACCTCGGGGACCTCTTCCATGGCCTTCTGAACCTTGTATCGAAACTCCAAAAAATATTCAGGAGTGGTGATGACGGAGTAAGCCCTCGGCTCTTGGGTATCGATCGGATAATCCGGACAGAAGGGCGGCAAGAAGGAATCCACCTCCTCCATGCTCGGAACTTCTACGGGCTCCGAGGTATGGGAGAGGACAAAAGCATCGAGGACAACCATCACAGGAAGTCTCACCGTTTCTGCGATCAGATAAGCCTGCAGAATGGTATCGAGGACTTCCTGGTTATTTTCGCAGTAGAGTTGAATCCATCCCGTATCCCGTTGGGAGAGAGAGTCGCTCTGATCGCCCCATATATTCCAAGGTGCGCCAAGGGCCCGATTGACATTGACCAGAACAATGGGAAGCCTCGCTCCGGAAGCCCAGTGGAGCATCTCATGCATATAGGCTAATCCATGAGAGGATGTAGCCGTAAAGGTTCTAACTCCTCCGGTGGAGGCTCCGATCAGTGCGGCCATGGCGGAATGTTCTGATTCTACCTTCAGGAATTTTGTCTTCAGGCGGCCGCTTGCAATCAGCTCTGAAAGCTCTTCCACAATCGTTGTCTGAGGTGTGATGGGATAGGCGGAAATGACATCCACACGGCTCAAGATGACTCCGTAGGCCACTGCCTGGTTTCCTGTGATGACCCTCTTCATTTAGCCTCCCCTTTTAGAGAGATGGCTCCCCGGGGACATTCGGTGAAACAGATGCCACATCCCTTACAGTAATCGTAATCCACTTGATGGGGAAAAAGCTCTTCTCTTTTTAAAATTGAACCATCCGGACAGAAGACATAACAATTCTCACACTCATTACAGGTGCCGCAACTGAAACATCGCTCCGCTTCGTCCAGGGCAACTCCTTCGGAAAGAGTTGAGGATACCTCTTTAAATCCCTTGATCCTTTCCTTAACAGCGCTCTTCGATTCTCCCTGCCTTTTCGCAGGCTCGAAATAGTCCATATTCAATTCTTCAAAGGTGACCACATGGGGATTCCTCAATCTCTCTCCGGGATGGAGATATCCGAAGATTGAAAGGGATGGACCTTCTCCGATGAGATTTTGAATAATCACCTCTTCCGCATCCGTTCCCTTTAAAAAAGCATCGATGGCCATGGCCGCTTTCTTGCCTGAACCAATGGCATGGGCTACGGTTCGCTGGTTGGAGGTGAGATCTCCTCCAGCAAAGATTCCTTTTATGCCAGTGCTTCCATCTCTCTGGGTGAGAACGATCCCCTCTTTCTTCTCCAATCCTTCCGGAAGAAAGGAGGCTTCGATCTCCTCTCCTGCCGCAATAATCACATGATCTGCATCAATAAAAAGATTGGAATTGGGAATGGGGACAGGTCTTCTTCGACCACTCTCATCCTTCTCACTCAATTCCATTCGTAAACATTCTAATCGTTTCAGGCCATCTTTCTGTCCAACCCGGATGGGATTAACCAGATACCTTATTTTCACTCCCTCCTCAAGAGCTTCCAGGATCTCATCTTCAAAAGCAGGCATCTCCTCCCTTGAGCGACGATAGAGAATGTTTGCCTTCTTACCCAGCCGGATAACGGATCGGGCAACATCGATGGCTGTATTTCCTCCGCCGATAACAGCAATCTTATCGCCTAACTTCCCTCTCTTGCTCAGGTTGATCTTCTTCAGCAGATCGAGACCACTCAAGACACCCTTTTCTTTTTCTCCGGGGATATGGAGGCCTCTACTCCGGTGTGCTCCTGTGGCAATGAAGACGGCTTGATAATCCTTCAAATCCTCTAACCTTAAATCCTCACCCAGAGAGACGCCTGTCCGGATCTCAACTCCCAGGGCCTCAATATTTGAAAGTTCCCTGTCCAGGACATTCCTGGGTAATCGGTAGGAGGGAATGCCCATCCTGAGCATGCCGCCTGCCAAAGAAAACGATTCGAAGACCGTCACATCATAATAGAGCCTTGCAAGATGAAAGGCACAGCTCATCCCTGCTGGCCCGGAGCCGATAATGGCAACCCTCTCTTTCCTTTTCTCTCTCGCCTTTGCTGTCTTCTTGTTCAGACGAGAGGCAAAGTCCGCCACGAACCTCTCCAGGGCATGAATCGCAATCGGTTCATCAAACGACCCTCGATTGCACCTCGATTCGCAGGGATAGAAACAGACTCTGCCACAGACTCCAGGAAAAGGATTCTCCTCTTTGATTACATTCCAAGCTCCTTCAAAATCTTCCTGGGCAATCTTCTGGATGAAGGCGACGATATCATTTCCTGCCGGACAGGCCGCACTACAGGGCGGAGTCTTATCTTCATAAAAAGGACGCTGTGTTCTCCATGCCCCCGTTTTGTTCCATTCCATATCCCCCAGCGAAACGGAGATCATGGGCATCTCGGAAACGCTCTTAAAGGTAAATTGTTTCGGCATTTCAAAAATCCTTATTGATTTTGAAAAGTCAATTGGTCACATAGTCATTTAGTCTGATAGTCTCTTACCTGACCCTATGACCATGCGACTATACGACTACCAGACTATTTAAACCTTCACCTCTTGATAGGCTTCTCTTGCTGCCTTGGCATTCTCATTCTTCTTGCCAGGAACCTCTTCACGGATCGACAGGGCAATGGAATCAACTCCCACCAGCCCACTCACCTTTGAGAAGGCTCCTAAGATAGCTGTATTGACAATCGGGTTTGTTCGGGAACCCAAACCATTTCGGATTGCAATGGAGGTCGCATCGACCGTGGCGATTCTAAAATTCTTCAGATCATTAAATGTTTCAGGAGAGTGACCTGAATTGATCAGAATCCATCCGTTTAGTTTCAGGCCGGAGGTAACATCCACAGTCCCTATCAGGGTGGGGTCTAAAACGATGATGTGATCGGGTTCATAGATGTTCACCCTCAACAGTATGGGTTCCTTATCCAACCGCAAAAAGGCCATCACAGGCGCCCCGCGCCTCTCCACTCCAAAGGCAGGAAAGGACTGGACATAGAGCCCCTCATGGAAAAAGGCGACGGCCAACACTTTGGACGCCATCACCGCTCCCTGCCCCCCCCTTCCATGAAAACGAATTTCGATCATCCTTTTCTCCAATGGACTCAACTATTCTATACAATATCTCCTTTCAGGGGACAAGAGAAAATTTTTCCAGAAAGAAGAAACCAACCACTACATCACCCCAGCATCAAATCATTGATTTTCGCTCTGGGCTGTGTTAGTTTTTCATTCAATTCTCACCTGCCCGGCCTGGAAAAGAGGATGATATGAAGACGGTGATCATTGGTGCGGGAGCCATGGGAAGCCTCTTTGGTGGGCTCCTCTCCCTTTCCGGAGAGGAAGTCTGGCTGGTTGACATCTGGAAGGAAAATGTTGACGCCATCCGTTCAAAAGGCCTTGTCATCGAGGAGAAAGGGAAGACCCAGACTATTTCAACCAATGCCTCTTCAGATATCACTTCCATTGGCAAAGCTGACCTTATTCTCTATTTTGTAAAAACCTATCACACGGAGAAGGCCGTTTCAGATTCCCTGGCGCTCGAAAAAGAGGATACGGTCTTTCTCACTCTCCAGAACGGTCTTGGAAATGAAGAGACGATCTGTAAACAGGTGGATCGGAAAAAGGTGATTCTGGGAGTTACGGGACAGGGAGCGACCTTGCTGGGGCCCGGACATATTCGCCATGCGGGATGGGGCAAGACCTATGTAGGGGAACTGGACGGGAAGATCACGGATCGAGTAAACCAGGTAACTCAAATGTTTCATAAGGCTGGAATCGAAACAGAGGTTTCCTCCCGCATTCATGACCTTGTCTGGGAGAAACTTTTCGTTAATGTGGGTCTCAATGCCCTGGCCGCCATTACAGGATTAAAGAATGGGCAGATCCTCGATTATCCGGAAACATTGAGATTATTGGAATCCCTCGTTTCTGAAGCCATTGAAGTGGCTAAAAGAAAAGGAATCCAGATTCAGGGAAATCCTATGGATCGAGTGAAGGCTGTCATTGAGGCTACTAGAGAGAACCGCTGTTCGATGGGGCAGGATCTAGACCGTAAAAGAAGGACTGAAATCGATGCCATCAACGGCGCAGTGGTGAGAGAGGCAGAACGTCTTGGGATCCCTGTGCCCTATAACCGGATGATCACGGATTTGATTAAAGTCATCGAAAACTTTTTAAATCCGAAGCACCTGCCTGCGCGAAGCCGCTTCGGCGAAGGCAGGCGAAATCCGGGCGAAGCATCCCGAGGGGATCAACTCGAAACAAATTCAAATGACCGAAATACAAAATTCAAAACTAATATGTTTTGGAAATTGGGTCATTCGAATTTAGAATTTGGATTTCGATATTCAGATTTCGAATTTTAGGAGGATGATATGGACCGTAAAAAAATAACACCTGTTGATATTCAAACGATGAAGAATGAGGGGAAGAAGATCACCATGCTGACAGCCTATGACTATCCCATGGCTCTCCTCGAAGACCGTGCTGGGATTGATATCATTCTGGTAGGGGATTCGGGTGGAATGACGGTCCTGGGCTATGACAACACCCTTCCGGTGACGATGGACGAGATGATCCAGCTCACCAAAGCAGTGACACGGGGGGCAAAATATGCGCTCATCATCGGCGATATGCCCTTTATGTCCTATAATACTTCGGAACGCGACGCCATCATCAATGCCGGTCGGTTTATGAAGGAAGGGTTAGCTGATGCTGTCAAGCTCGAAGGGGGCGCCAGCGTCAAAGATATTGTCAGGGCCATTGTGAGGGCAGGCATTCCGGTCATGGGTCATATTGGATTGACTCCTCAGACCATCTCCATGCTCGGAGGATTCAAGGTTCAGGGCAAAGACGCTCAGGCCGCCCAGAAGATTATAGATGACGCCTTGTCGCTGGAAGATGCAGGAGCCTTTTCGGTTCTCCTCGAAGCGATTCCCGCCCCAATTGCAAAGAGAATTACGGAGCGCCTCAAAGTCCCTACCATCGGGATTGGCGCAGGAATTCATTGCGACGGTCAGGTGTTGGTCGTGCATGATATGCTGGGGCTTTTCGATCGTTTCACGCCTAAATTTGCCAAGCGTTTTGTCAATCTAAGCGAACAGATGCTTAAGGCTTTTGAGGCATACCGGGAGGAGGTGTTAAAAGGGGAATTTCCAACAGATCAGCATAGTTTTCACATCGACGAAAAGGAATTGAGCAAGGTAAAATAGTGATCAGTGATCGGTGATCAGTGATTTGCAGTGGATGGAATTCGAATAAATTTATAAAAGGAGGTAAAAATTATGAAAGGGAAATTATTCATCTCTGTCACATTGGTACTTTTTATGTTGACGGTGGTTTCGGTCAATTCCGGACTATGTCAGGAGAAGCCAGTGAGCTTGAAGCTTGGTCATGCCGTTGCTGTCGAGCATCCTTACCACCTCGGCGCTCTGAAGTTTGCAGAGCTGGTGGCTCAGAGAACAAAAAACAGGGTGAAGATTGATGTCTACCCTTCCACTCAACTGGGGAATGAGCGGGACATGGTCGAAGGACTCCAACTCGGAACCATTGACCTCGTTGTCACATCAACCGGCCCCTTAGGAGGATTTGTACCGAAAATGTTTGTTGTCGATCTCCCCTTTCTCTTCCGGGATAGAGAACACGCCTATAAAGTCCTTGATGGACCCATTGGAAAAAACCTCCTTGACGCCTTTGCTGCGAAGGAGATCAAGGGCCTCGCCTTCTGGGAAAATGGATTCCGTCAGATCACGAACAATGTGAGGCCCATTGAAAAACCCGATGATTTAAAGGGAATTAAAATTAGGACGATGGAGAACAAGGTGCACCTGGCTTCCTTTAAGGCTTTTGGAGCAAGCCCCACCCCCATGGCCTGGAGCGAAGTCTATACAGCCCTTCAGCAAAAAACGATCGATGCTCAGGAGAATCCCATTGCCATTATCTACTTTCAGAAGATCGCTGAGGTTCAGAAATACCTTACCCTGACAGGTCACTTCTACTCTCCAACCCCTCTTCTCATGAGCATGAAAGCCTTCAACGCCTTGCCAAAAGATTTTCAGAAAATTTTCGAAGAGTCAGCCATCGAGTGCGCCACCTATGAGCGGAATCTCCTTCGCAATAATGAGGATAAACAGATTGCGGAGCTCAAAGCCAAGGGAATGCAGATCACGACTCCGAATAAGAAACCTTTCCTGAATGCAGCAGGATCGGTCTACAAGGAGTTTGAAACCCAGTTCGGAAAGGACACCATAGATAAGATTGTTGCCACGAAGTAAACCCTGTTAGAAATTCCAGCGGGGCATTAAACCCCGCCGGAATTATTCTGAAATGTAACCCGCTACAGCCGCCGGCCCAGAGGGCCTCTGGCCCGGAGGGAGCAGCGGGGCATTATTTCTAACGGGGTAATTTGTAAGAAATGATGAGTGAGAAGTGCCTAAAATGTTTAACTTTAGGCACTTTAGCTCACTTTAGTCACTTTAAATGCCTCCGTCACTCATGAATTCCGTCTTACGCACTCTGACTAAGTTAGATAATGCCTTAGCTAAAGGAGAAGGAGCCATTCTGATCGCCCTCGTGTCAGTCATGACCGTTGTCGTCTTCCTGCAGGTGGTCTATCGCTATGTTTTGATGCAGCCTCTTCATTGGTCAGAGGAAATGGCACGCTATCTCTTTGTATGGCTGTCCATTCTTGGAGCTTCCCTTGGTTTCCAGAAACGAGGGCATTTCGGCCTCGACCTCTTCTATCGGATGCTTCCAAATCGAGGAAGGCGAATCTTGGAATGGATCATTTATCTCTTAATCGGAACTGTCATCTTTGTCATCCTCGCCCATGGGATCAAATTAGTTCAAAAGACGATTCCTCAGGAATCTCCAGCCATGGGCATCTCCATGGGTTGGGCCTATGCTTGTTTACCTGTTGGAGCAGTACTGATGGCCGTCCACCTGCTGGTGATCTTTTTTAAAGATTGGAAGAATGGAAGGGTGGAATAATGGATTTGAATCCGTTTCGGGTTTAGATATTCGGATTTCGAATTTTAGGTTTATAGATGGGTCTCATTCTCAGCCTTGCTTTCATCGGTTTTGTCGCCATCAACGTTCCAATTGCATTCAGCATGGGATTGGCCTCCATCCTCGGCATTTTATTAAAAGGGGATATCCCGCTGGTCATCATACCGCAGAAAATCTTCACGGGTTGTGATTCCTTTCCGTTGCTCGCCGTCCCCTTATTCATTCTCGCTGGAGCTTTAATGGACACCGGTGGAATCTCTTTAAGACTTGTCAATCTGGCTCATGCCCTGGTGGGACACTTCAGAAACGGCCTGGGAATGGTTTCCATCGTATCTGAGATTTTCTTCTCAGGAATCTCTGGCTCCACTGCAGCCGATACAGCAGCCATCGGTTCGATCATGATTCCGGCGATGAACCAGGCAGGCTACCCTCCAGCCCGTGCCACAGCCATTGTCTGTGCTGCCTGTGGTATGGGCATATTAGTTCCCCCCTGCATTGCTATGGTCGTCTATGGAGGTGTGGCCAATGTTTCCATCGGGGCTCTTTTTGCCGGGGGATTTATTCCTGCCATTGCGATGGCCTCTGCTCTGATGATCCAGCTCAATATTCAGGCGCGCCGCGCAGGCATTGCTCCTGGAAAATGGGTGGGAGCAAAACCTCTTGCCAAGGCTTTTAAAGATTCTTTTCTTGCCCTCTTCATGCCCATCATTATCTTCGGCGGTATTCTCGGTGGAGTCTGTACGCCTACCGAAGCTGCTGTTCTGGCAGTCGCCTATGGTCTCGTGATCAGTATGTTCATCTATCGAGAGATTGATCTCAAAAAACTTCTGGCGATTCTCTTGGAGTCAGGCATTGTCACCGGCAAGGTGATGATAATGGTGGGAATGGCATCCGTCTTTGCCTGGATTCTCACTCGAGAACAGGTCCCTCAATCTCTTGCCAGATTCATTCATGCTCTCGGAGGTGGAAAGATTCTATTCCTGCTTATGATTAACATCGCCTTTCTCTTTCTTGGCGCTGTTTTAGAAGGAGTTCCGGCTCTCATCATGACCGTTCCCATCTTTCTTCCCATCGCCACACAGTTTGGGATTGATCCCGTTCATTTTGGTATCGTGCTGATCGCCAATATGGGTATCGGCCTCTTTCTCCCGCCTGTTGGCCTCGGTGTCTTCATCGGCTGCAGCATCGGAAAGATTACTGTTTCCGAAGTGGCAAAACCGCTCCTTCCTTATCTCGGAGTCAATTTCGCCACCGTCCTTCTGATTACATATTGGCCCTGGCTGACGATGATCATTCCAAGACTCCTCTTCAAATAGGAAACGCTTCCGCATTTTAAACTTGAAATTGGAAGCGGATTAAGATACTGTATTTCATGAAGGAGGTGATCGTATGCCAATCTCTGCTTATGTCTTCATCGAATGCACGGCAGGGACTGCCAGGGATGTGGCCCGAGAGGCCGGCAAGATTCAGGGGGTGAAGCGTGCCAATGCGACGACCGGTCCCTACGATGTAATCGCTCTGGTCGAGGCTCCGGATATCAATATTCTTGGCGACTTCATCGTTACCAAGATCCAGGGGCTTTCAGGCGTATTGAGAACCCAGACGAATGTGATTGTTGATTAGTTCCCGATCTAAATCATCGGAAGAGAGGACTTTATGGGAAGCGTCGTTAAGAAGAGACGAAAGAAGATGGCTAAACACAAACATAAAAAGAGACTCGACCGGGATCGTCACAAGAAAAAGAAATAACCCTTTTTGATGCGTCGTCATCTCATCCATATTGTTCTCTTCATCCTGACGGTGATTTCCACCTGGATGACGGGAGGACCGGGTTATTCCATAGCCATTATGCTCATCCTTCTGGGACATGAATTGGGCCACTATTTTATGTCCCGAAGGCATGGGATGAAGGCTACGTTGCCCTTCTTTCTGCCCTTCCCCCTTTCGCCTTTCGGGACATTGGGCGCAGTCATCCGGATGGAAGGGCCCCTTGCCTCCCGAAAAGCCATCTTCGATACAGGGGTCGCAGGTCCTCTGATTAGCCTTATTTTGAGCATTCCTGCCATTGCCGTTGGCTTGAAGCTTTCCGTATTGATTCCGACCTCCGAGATTAAGGAAGGAACGATCCGCCTCGCAGATCCTTTTCTCTTTTCTCTCATCCAGCGACTGGTCCTGGGAGAGATTCCCGAAAATGTTGATGTGATGCTTCATCCCATCGGATATGCCGGATGGGTCGGCCTCTTCGTCACCGCCCTCAACCTCTTTCCGGTGGGACAGTTGGATGGGGGACATATCGCCTATGCCCTCTTCGGAAGAGGGAGCCGCGCCATCTTCCTCATCGCCATTGCTGTTATGGGTTTCATCACGATCTTCTACAATCCGGGATGGATGCTTATGCTCATCCTGATGATCCTCTTCGGCTTCCGGCACCCCATGCCGCTTGACGATCAGACGCCCATCGATGGGAAAAGAAAGCTGATCGGCTGGATGATGTTCCTCGTCTTTCTTCTCTCTTTCACCCCCTCCCCCTTTCCCCAGTTCGCCGAAGAAATCAAACAGACCTTCGGCTGGTTCTGAATCCTACCCGAAATCAGGAAAGGGCTTGACAAACCATTTCATTTTTGTAAAACTTAATCTAAATGACAAACCGATAATATGGAGGTAAAACAATGCCTATTGTTACCTTATCGTCAAAAGGGCAGTTGGTCATTCCCAAAGAGATAAGAGAGGCTCTTGGTGTCAAGCCAGGCAAGAAGGTGTTTTTTAAGATGGTGAAAGATCATCTCGTAGAAATTGTCCCGCTCCCGGAGGATCCGGTAAGGCATTTTTGCGGCATTTTTAAGGAAGGCTCTTCGCTGACGGGAGCCTTGTTAAAAGAACGAGGGGAGGATAAAAAGCGTGAAGAGAAAAAGCTTAATCGATTCTTACGCACTTCTCGCGTATCTAAAGCAGGAAAATAATTACCGGAAAGTAGAGAATCTCCTTTCATCAAAGGAAACCCAGCCTTTGATGAATTATATCAATATCGGTGAAACCTTTTATATTCTTGCAAGAGAACGAGGTTTAGACAAGGCGGAGTACTTTATCAACGCCATCCTGCCCAACCTTCCCATCATCAAGATAGGAAATGCCTTTGACGAAGTGATACAGGCAGCCAAAATCAAAGCCCAATATCCCATCTCCTATGCCGACTGCTTTGCCGTTGCAACCGCTATTCGTGAAAAGGCCGTCATTATTACGGGAGACCCTGATTTCAAACATGTGGAAAAGATTGTAGAGATCGACTGGCTTTGATATCTTCCAATGAAATGGGGGACGGTTTCATATGATCGTCTCCCTCTCCCTAATTCGCCGAGGAGATCAAACAAACCCTCGGCTGGTTTTAAATTGGCTTGATATCTTCCAAAATTCTTATTGACTTCCTTGTCCAAATTCTAATACACTTTACTTGAATTTCCGTTCCCTACCATTACCTTTAACCCAAAAGAAATTCTTATCACAAAGGAGGAAGTAATATGTTACTCCGACGCAGTTCACAGAAGATCGATCTTCTCAAGAAAGTGCCTTTGTTCAGCAATCTTAGCCAAAAACATCTGAGAGAAATCGCTAAACACGCAGACCAGGTGCAGGTGGAAGCAGGCAGGGTTTTAGTGGAGCAGGGGGGAAAAGGGTGGGAGTTCATTTTTATAGTAGGGGGTAAGGCCAGGGTTGAGAAGAATGGAAAAGCCATCAGACAACTGTCTGGTGGTGACTTTTTCGGGGAAATATCCCTCATCGATGGGGAACCCAGGACCTCTACGGTTATTGCTGAAACCGACATGACTCTCCTGATCGTTCACAAACCGTCCTTTGACCATTTGATTGATACGATTCCAGGCCTGCAGAGAAAAGTTCTGGTCTCTCTCTGTCAGTACCTTCGAAGAGCGGAGAAAGCCACGAATATTTAGTCAGCCCTTCACCTAACGCCCTGATCAGGTGTGTTAATGAGGGAAATCCTCAAAATGGGCCTACCTGCCACCTAATAGAACTTCTTGTTCTGTTAGGTGGATCCTTTCGATAAACCTATATCATTCACAACTGAGGACGGATTCATATCTTTTTAAGTTTCTCTCCTTTCAATTTGAAAACCCTTAGGGAGTGAGTTTAATGAACAGCCAAGAGGTTAAACGTAAACTTGCCGCCATTCTCAGCGCAGATGTAAAAGGTTACAGTCGCCTCATGGAGGAGAATGAGGTTGGAACCATCCGGACCCTTACCATTTATAGAGAAATCATGGCCAACTTCATCAGGCAGCATAAAGGGCGCGTCGTAGATTCTCCTGGAGATAATCTTTTGGCTGAATTTATTAGTGTCGTAGAGGCTGTGCAATGTGCAGTGGAAATCCAAAGGGAATTCAAACTAAAGAATGCTGAGCTACCTGAAAAGAGCAGGATGGAATTTCGAATTGGGATCAATCTTGGAGATGTCATTGAGGAAGAGGAGCGGATCTACGGTGACGGAGTAAATGTCACCGCTCGGGTTCAGAGTTTGGCCGATGGTGGAGGGATCTGCATCTCAGGAACAGCTTATGATCATGTTGAGGGTAAACTTGGGTTAAGCTATGAGTACCTTGGTCAACAAACTGTTAAGAATATTACAAAGCCGGTGAGGGTTTATCGAGTATTGATGGAGTCTGGAACTTTTGCTTCGATGGATATTATAGACCAACATATTAAATTCTGCACCACAGTTGATGGAGTCCGCATTGCTTACTCCTTTGTAGGCCAAGGACCATTTTTAGTTATTCCTCCGGGATGGGTTAGTCATTTACAATTGCAATGGGAACACCCATCTGCACGTGATTATTTGAAAAAAGGAACTCGTAATCAAACCTTTCTATTTTACGATAAACACGGCTGTGGCCTCTCTGAACGGAACAGGACAGATTTTACCTTAGAGTCAGAGGTTCGTCCATTGGAAGCTGTTATCGACCATCTCAAGCTCAAACGTTTCGCATTGTTTGGATTTTCTTGTGCTGGTCCCGTTTCCATCGCTTACGCAATTAAGTATCCAAGGCGCGTTTCACATCTAATCTTATACGATTCTTATGCTCGGGGTGAGGCAATAACTACAGAGGAATTTAGGAAGTCGTTTTCATCCCTGATTCGTTCCGCCTGGGGTGTTGGTTCTAAGACCTTGGCCGACATATTCCTACCCGGAGGTGATGTTTCTGCCCTCAAATGGTTCACCCGATTACAACGTGAGGCGGCTACAGCAGAAATGGCTTCAAAATTGTTAGATCTTACATACAATCTTAATGTGACAGACCTTCTCCCCAGATTACGTGTTCCTACTTTGGTGATTCATCGTAAGGGTGACAAGGCTATTCCATTCCATCTCGGGAGGGAGATGGCATCTATGATTCCAAACTCTCGCTTCGTTCCATTAGAGGGAAGTATTCATCCACCTTTCTTTGGTGATGCGGATGCTGTACTACGCATCATGGGTGAATTTTTGGGTACACCTGCTCATGGAACGGATGCCATTCGGTAAAGAACGTATCAAATATAGCCATCTTTTCAGTGCTGGAGGCCTATAGAGCAAGGCGTTTCGGATGAAGACCCTTCCGCCAGCCGAATAAAATTAGGGACATCCAATTTATTTAGTATCATGCAATTGAGGGGGGAAAAGAGTGAAATGCCCGAAATGCCAGACTGAAAATCCTGAAAACTTGAAGTTTTGTGGGGAGTGTGGTGCCAAATTAGAAAAGATCTGTCCCCATTGCAATTCTTCAAATCCTCCTCAATTCAAGTTTTGTGGTGAGTGTGGTCACGACTTAACCCTTCCTTCAAAGCAAATTCCAAAAGAACTCTCCTTTGATGAGAAACTGACCAAAATCCAGCGCTACCTCCCCAAGGGATTAAGTGAAAAAATCTTAGCACAAAGAGATAGGATCGAAGGCGAGCGAAAGCAGGTCACGGTGATGTTCTGTGACATGGAGGGGTATACGGGACTGACCGAAAAGCTCGGCCCTGAGGAAGCTTACTCCATGATGGACAAGGTCTATGAAATCCTCATCCACAAGGTCCATGACTACGAAGGGACAGTCAACGAACTGACCGGCGACGGAATCATGGCTCTTTTTGGGGCACCCATTGCTCTTGAGGATGCCCCCCAGCGTGCTATTCGATCTGCCTTAGCTATCCATCGGGAGATGAGCAAGTTCAGCGATCAGTTCAAGGGCGAAAGTGGAAAACCATCAATCAAGATGCGGATTGGCATTCATACAGGTCCTGTAGTTGTTGGCACTTTGGGTAATGATCTTCGAGTTGAGTTCAAGGCAGTGGGGGATACGGTAAATTTGGCATCCCGTATGGAGAGTTTGGCAGAGCCCGGCACCACCTTTGTGACCGAGGATACCTTTAAGCTCACAGAGGGATTCTTCCGTTTTGAGGCTTTGGGAGAAAAGCAGGTTAAAGGGAAGGAAGAGGCGGTCAAGGTCTATAGGGTGATCGCCTCGAGTACCAGAAGGACAAGGTTTGATGTTAGTGCTGAGCGGGGTTTAACTCCCTTTATCGGGAGGGAGCGAGAGCTTGAGCTCTTGCTGGATGGTTTTGAGCGGGCTAAGGCAGGCAAGGGTCAGGCCTTTTCCATCGTATCTGAAGCAGGGGTTGGCAAATCCAGGCTCTTATATGAATTCAGAAAAG
>Ga0214473_10002592_pt1 | contig 22193 bp, 21 predicted proteins | sample RVTome_7_FD_203509 | JGI IMG/M metagenome (GOLD analysis project Ga0214473, IMG submission 203509) | Soil microbial communities from uranium-contaminated site in the Upper Colorado River Basin, Wyoming, United States - RVT98D197 | ecosystem: Environmental > Terrestrial > Soil > Contaminated >... | reverse complement strand
AGTCCTTGTAATAAATTCCATATCCGACGGCGCACGACAGTCCCGCAGTTGTCCAAAACCAAACCCAATTAGACACCGCAATCTCGAAGAGTACTGCTAGACCAGTCCAGAGAAATGCAAAAGCACACGCAAATACAGCAGCGCGTTTCAATGCGTCTTGCTTGTCGAGCAGTCTATTTCTACGAATCCAGAGAGCGGTGGGTGGTTCACTTAAACAACATCGAGCAGCGGCGGCTTCGTTTTTACGCCACTGCTGGCAATATTTGCATTGGGTCTTTCCGGTAAGCCAGGAGATTTCCCCCGCCCACGCGCCCGTCGCGATATAGCACATTCCTTCGTAGACCCCCCACAAGATTCCGATCATGGAGATTATTTTCCAACTAGTGACTTTCCACTCAGTATCGAAAAAAAGGCGACCTGACGGAGACGACACAAATCGCTCGTAACTCTGCGCTATTTCTGGAAAAGCCCCCCATTGCTCTATCCAATGGCCAATTAGGGGCCAAAGCAAATATCCTGTCCCGACCAAAGCAGCCGCCACGAGGATCGTGAGAGGGAGTTCTTCTAGCAGTTCCACGACCAACATGGCGACGAATATGGCGACGAACTCAATCACCCCCCAGGAACTTACAAAAACCTTTCCAATAATTCCGGCAACCCGGCGGAGGCCAACCCGCTCGCGCGGCAACGGCGTACTCGTAGCGAACCCCATACACACCCACGCAACGATGCCCACTAGAACTCGTAAGACTACATACACGGCGATTGGTGGGAGAAAGGCGCCTGGTACAAGAAGAACCCAGCGCTGCGAATAAATATTCTCCAAGTTCCCTTCTTCCAAATATAATAGGTAAAGCTCGTACCGCCTGCGTTCGCAATCCTTATCATCTGTTGCGCAACGTTGCGCGATTGTAGCGTCCCAGCCGCGATTGGTGTAGTCCGCCTGCCACTTCAGAGGCAGCAAAAGCAGGATTCCAAGCACCCACGCGGCAGACGCAACAAGCCATATTCTGAAAAAGCCACGCCGAAAATTTGCCACCTTAGTCATACTTTTTAATCAGCAACCACTACTTACAATACCACGGAGCAGTTTGGCCTTAACTCGCTGCCTCCCACGCGGCGTTATTTAAATCCAGCTCGTTCCTTCGCCGGGTCATTTCGTCTCTGGCCCGAGTGGCCGAACATGCGGGAAGCACCATGAGTCACAGACTCAGCACTGACGCAATAATTCGAGGGGCCTTCATAACGGGTGCAAACCCGCAATGGGCGTGCCATTGGACCGCTTTGGGAAAATTAGGCGCTTGCAGGATAGTAATGGTAATAACACATGACAAAATAGGACGAAGCCGCGTTCTTTAGACGCGTCATGGAGAGCAATCCGAAAACTGGCCTCCGACCGATCGAGGGGCATACCCACTCAGAAAGGAAAGGGGGACATTCTGTATTTCACTACGCGAAATGGGAAAAGGGAATGGGAAAAGGGGACATTCTGAATTTCGCACTACGAAGTCGTGGCGTCCTTACTCATACCAGCGGAACACTTGGTGCAAGGAAAAATTCGCCCGATCAACTGCACCAATAAAAAAACCAGAATGCCCTTAATTTACGCGTTCGTATTAGGACCTGGCGTTTCGCAGTTTCTCCCGAACCCACTGTCGAAGCAGAGTCGCCTCCCGAACCCCTCTGGTCTTGGCAACCCGCTTCACTTCCTCCACCTCTTGGCGCCGCAACCGAACCGGGATCACCGTTTCGGGCTTGTGCCCAAAAACCCGTTTAGGGACGTTCTCCAATAGGTCCTCAAATTCCGTCAGATCGTGGGAAATCCGGGTCAGGAGCCATTTTATTTCTCGCGAAGAAAAAAAACGACAAAGAATATTTACGTAATCGTCGCACCGGCGATGGCTTGCGTCAGCGCGATGACAATCGGGAAGCGGGAGCCGGTGAGGCCGTGTAGAATTATTTTCTCTTCCCTGCCCGGGCTCTCAATAGCTGCTCCCAGCATTCTCTTGGCGTGACGATCGGCAGCGATAATTGATCGGCGACGTCGAGAAAATCTTTATCGCCTGTGACCAACAGATCCGCCTGGCCGGCGATCGCCGAAGCCAGCACCCAACGGTCGTCGGGATCTCGCACCGGAAGAGCAGCAGGGCGAAGAGGCTTGGGAACGATGGTTTGATCTCTGAGTTCGCTTTCGATCTCTTCGATGCGGGTAGGCCGTACTCGAAACGGGCGGCGGCGCAAAACAGACCTGAGCTCGGAAACGTTGAATTCTCCGGTGAGAAGCAAGCAATGCGGATCGGTCAAGATCAGCTCGAGCAGCTCCGCGCAAAATCCTTGACGGGCGGTATAGGCACTGACAAGCACGTTCGTATCGAGGAAGATCCTCACGATACGATAGCAAAGACGTCTTCGTCGGTGAGAATACCCGACTTGGGTTCGATCTCGGAAAGAATGGCCTCGCGCGTTTTTCGAAAGCGCAGGAGCGCCACCTGGCGCTTGAGAGCGTCGCGTGCGATATCGCTTTTGCTTTGCCTAAGGGATCGAGAGAGACGCTTCAGTTCACGATCAAGCTTGGGATCGACGCGGATAGTTACCGTGGATGATTTCATAGGGGTAATGTAATACGTCCGAAGCCCGGCAGCAACTGGGGGTCAAGTCAGGGGGCACCCATTAGCAGGCAGGTCAAATCTTTTGGTGACAGTTAAACGTCGGACGGAGGAAAAGGGGACATTGTGAATTTTGCCATAAGGAATCTGGTCGCATATTTATATGCCAAACACGGTTGCAATGAAAAACACTCCCGCGAAAATCGCGCCTAGTTAAAAACCAAAATCTCCCGAGTTGCGCGTTCGTTCTAGGAGCTAGCGTTTCGCAGTTTCTCCCGAACCCACTGTCGAAGCAGAGTCGCCTCCCGAACCCCTCTGGTCTTGGCAACCCGCTTCACTTCCTCCACCTCTTGGCGCCGCAACCGAACCGGGATCACCGTTTCGGGCTTGTGCCCAAAAACCCGTTTAGGGACGTTCTCCAATAGGTCCTCAAATTCCGTCAGATCGCGTAAAAGTAAAAGGGTCAGGTCTAGTAAGATAGCAAATTCGCCCTACCCGCCTCGACGCGATATCCCGCCGGCTGCTATTTAGCTAGACCTGACCCTCCAGACGGATCTTAACGCGCGTACGGTAATCCCGTGCAGCTCTCGTGATTATCGGGGAGTTCTGGCATATAGGATTATCATTAGGGGGAATAACATGCCGATGAAGAACCCGCCCCATCCGGGCGAAATCATCCGTGAGGAGATCATCAATGCTCTCGGCTTGACCGTAACCCGTGCGGCCGAGATTCTCGGCGTTCGCCGCGCAACGTTGTCCGACGTAACTAATGGCAAGGCCTCTGTTTCGGCTGAGATAGCGCTGCGCCTGGAAAAGGCATTCGGCGTCAGTATGGATCTGCTTTTGAGAATGCAGGCCGGTTACGATGCCGCTCAGGCCCGTATGCACGGTGACAAGATCAAGGTCAAGCGTTTCAAGCCCGATCACGCACGGCTATAAGTGATTAGGAACTCGCTTCAGTATTCATCCTGGGCTGGCGGGAGTGACACCCATCGGCAAACTGGCCGGTTCGTCGTGTCGCTCCTTAACCCACCCTACGGATTCTGGAACGGAGGAAATTCCCGCCTCTCTTTAACTCGCAATCCGAAATTCGAAACTGCACCAACGCTATTTCAGCTTCTTAAGAAACCCTTCTTCATCGATTGTCTTGACTATGCTCGGATCTACCATCGAGCTTGCGTCGAACTTCAAGACCTCAGGGCGAGCGCGGCCCATCTCGGCGAGAATGGTTTTCATCCCCTCCAGCGTCGGATAGGGCATGTCGGGAATCGAGTTTTCAAGTACGTATGAGCCGTGTCCAGAGTGGTGAGATCGGTTTTGGCGTATTTTTTCAGAATCGCTAGAGTCTGCGCTTTGTTGTTTTTGAAGTAATGAATCGCCTCGACAGAGGCGCGACCGAAGCGCATCATGGCGTCGCGTTTTTCACGCAGCATTTTCTGGCTGCTGACCAGGCCGCTGTGCGGATAGGGAATGCGCTTGCTTGCCAGGTCGACGCTTGGAATACAAGAACGGCAACGTTCAGTGGAAACAATTCGATGAAATACTAGAGTAGTGGTACGTAAGCTATTGAATTTCGTGGCGCGCCCGGAGGGATTTGAACCCCCAACCCCCAGATCCGTAGTCTGGTGCTCTGTCCAATTGAGCTACGGGCGCTCGCTGAATCTCAGATTTCAAATCTCAGATTTTTTGAAATATGAGATCTGAGATTTCCCATGCCATGAGGCAAATGGCGGAGAGAGAGGGATTTGAACCCTCGGTACCCTTTTGGGGTACACACGCTTAGCAGGCGTGCGCCTTAGACCACTCGGCCATCTCTCCGTAACGGTCTGATTTGTTCGGTACCGGCTTAGGTAACCGGAGGACCATACACCGATCCGCTAATCGATGATGCATGGAACCATCTTTTGATGAGTTTGCAAATTAACACAGGTACCCGCGATTTTCTACAATGGACGATGGCAAGAATCAGCTTCGACGATTGACGACATTGCGCCACAAATGAAAAAGGGGAACCGGAGCAATCGAAACAAATTGCCGGCTCCCCTCTTTATTCAGCCGTGACCGCGTCGGGCTGCTTGTTTATCCTTCCCAAATCGGCTTGACGTTGATGTCGAGCCATTTTTTCGGATCTTCGAGGAACAGTTTATCCGAGACTGGTATCGCCTTGGTCCCCTTGGGGTACGCAGACTCGATGGAGGTCTTCGACTTGAAGTCCTTCCGGGAGGTTTCGCGCCCGACCGAATCGATGACCTGCTGCCCTTGGGTGGAGATCGCCCATTCGGCAAAGAGCTTGGCGGCGTTGGGATTGGGCGCCTTGGCGTAGATGCCTGCCTGGCGCGGAAATACCACCGGCGGCACCGTCTTGACGTAGTCCACCGGGGTTCCCTTGCCCTTTTCTTCCATCACATCATGGAGCAGTGCCGGCATGCAGATCGCATACTCGCCGGAGATCACGAGCCGAAACATGGCGCTGGTGCTCTTGTGAACCGGAACGCCAAGCGCTTTTAGTCCTTTGACGAAATTGTTGAATCGATTGTTGTCCTTCCACTGTTCCTTGAGCCCGGCGAGCATGGAGCTTAGGGGGCCTGCCCTCATCGGATCGTCCAAGGCAACCATGCCCTTGAACTTCGGATTGGCTACGTCTTCCCAGCTTTTTGGCAGATCCGCCGGCTTGAGCTTCTTGGTGTTGTAAGTCAGCGCTTGAATCTGCAAGCTCACCGTCGCCATGGTCGGGTCGTGAAGGAGCAGGACGTCCCTTTGCACCGTGTCGTAACTCGCGATCGCTCCCGCCGCGCGAACGACCGGCGGCGCGTTATCCGACAGTATGATATCCACGCTGGCTTGCCCACCCTGAAATTCTGTCAATACCCGGGTGACGATCTCGGGGTTGCGTCCCTGCCAGTACGTCGCCTTGATGCCGGGATATCTTTTCATGAAGGCATCGGTGATGGCGCGCAGGTGCTCCACGTCCCAGACGGAATAAATGATGAGATTACCTTCCTGCTTGGCCTTCGGGTAAAGCTCCTTGCTGACCTTTTCAAACGCCTGAGCCGCTTTGGTCGTCGGGCTCGGCGCCGCCGTTTGCATGACCTTCTGAGCGCCTTTTTCAACCGCCTTTTTCATCGTATCCATATTCGGCATCTCCGCCGCCCGCGCAGCGCTCCATGCGAAGAGGATGGCGACAAAAGCAATGGACCCACCCGTGAAAATTTTCTTAGCCATGATGCTCCTCCTTAAGCGAATAGTTTCGACACTTGTCTTACTCATAGACTAAATTTCATCTTAAATGCAAACTTGGCAACCGACACGGCGACGATCAGGATGATCAAATAGATCACGCCGCCAGCCGCCGCCTCGGCCCACTGGCCGACGCGAAAATACTCGAACAACGTCACCGGCCCGTATTCTTTCCCCGGCGCCGTCAAAAGCACCGCGACATCGACGTTGCGGATCGATTCGACGAAGATATAAAAAAGCGCTCCGCCCACCGACGGCTTGAGGATCGGCAGCGTGATCTTGAAAAACACGTGGCGCCACCTGGCGCCGTGTACCCAGGCAGCTTCGTCGAGTTCTTTGTGGATGTTGACGATGGCGCCCGACGCGTTTCTGAAGGCATAGGGAAAATACGCGACGAAGAGTCCGATGCCGAGCGCCCAGAGACTGTTGTACAAAGGCGTGCCGAGAAAAATGATCACCAGACCCACCGAAAGCACTAGTGGCGGAAACGCCAGAGGCAAGGTGCCGATGAATTCGAAAATCTTGGTGCCGACGGCTCGGGTCCGGTGAATCGTGAACGCCATGACGATGCCTGCCAGCACCGTCACGACGGCAATGGTGACGGAAAGCACCAGCGAGTTATACAGCCCGGTAACGAAGCTCGGATGCTTTAGCACCGTGTAATAGTTATTCAGCACGGCATTGGACGGAAAGCTCATAAAAGTGTCGTAGTCGAAGTAGGGAATCATCGAGACGACGATCAACACCACGAACGGTAAGACGATGCCGGCCAAGAAGTAGAGGAAAACCGCTAGGAAAGTGACGTATTTCCAGGGGCCGATGTCGATCACCTTGACGCGATAGCCCTTGCCGGTGATGGTGGCGTAGCGCTCCGAGAAACGCGTCGCGCGCACGTAGAAATACAGCGTGATCACAGAGAGCACCACCAAGACCACGCTGTAGGCGGTCGCCAATCCGGTGTTAAACTCCAGGGCCATGGAGTCGTAGACGCGGCTGACGAAAACTTTGATGTTCCCCGGCGTTCCTTGCAGCACGGGGGTTTCGAAGGAGCGCAGCCCGCGCAGTAAATTCAGCACGAAGGCCGACAGAAACGCCGGCGCCGCCAGCGGGAAAGTAATGCGCATCATGGTATGGACTGGCTTGCTACCGGCGATATAGGCGCTTTCCTCCAGGGACGGATCGAAGGACAAAAACACAGGCAGTAAAAACAAATACCCCAAGGGAACACACGCCAAGCCGAAGACCCAAATCATGCCGGCCATGCTGAAGGCGTTGAAGACCAGCGTCTCGATGCCGAAAAACTGCTGCAGCATGCCGTTGAGAATTCCCGAGCGCGGCGCCAGGAGTAGAATCCAGGCGATGTTTTTCATGATCGGCGGCATCAGAATCGGATAGAGCGGCATCAACTCTACCAAGGCTTTTCCGGGTGTGTTGGTGCGCGCGACGATCCAGGCGAGCATCGCGCCAAGACCGGTTCCCAACGCCGCCGAACCCGCCGCGTAGAACACCGAGTTGCCGAGCATCGGCAGGATATCGCGGTCGGCGAAGACTCTCAGGTAATTGTTCAGGTTGAGACCGACGGAAAACCCCAGCTTTCCCGTGGTGAAACTGCGCCACAGAACGATCAACACCGGCGTGACGATCGCCGCGCCGGCAACCGTGCTGGCCAGGAGCGGCACAAGAGTTCCCTGGCGTAAGGAGAGCTTGATAGAATTCCAATGAGTCGTGGAACCGCTCCTCGAAAAGGACATGGAAGATGAATCCACGGCAAGAAGCTCTACTGTCCGACGATCACGCTGATCGCCGATTTATCGATGGACAAGAACGTTGTGTCGCCGTCACCCTTGACGCGAATCATCGGGCAGAGCTTATGCGAGGTGACGACGATTTCCTTTGAGCCGATCTGGACGCGGTGGTCGGTCAGCCCGCCTCGATATTCCCGGCTCGTCATCACACCCTCGAGCACGTTCTCCGTGCCTTCGGGGAACTTATCAGGGCTCAGTCGAATCTCACCGTTGCGAACAACGACTTTGCAAAGATCTCCCGGTGCCGCCTGCTTGGGCGCCGCAGAGATCAACATGGCGCCGGCGAAATCCGGCACAAGCACGCGGCAAACTCCACTTTCAACCGCGACCACCTTGCCGTCAACGATCGTCGAGTGACCGACGAAAGCGGCGACGAACGGATGCGCCGGATGATTATAGATCTCGTCCGGCGTCCCGTATTGGAGGACTTTTCCCGCATCCATCACGATGACCGCGTCGGAAATGGTAAAGGCTTCCTCCTGGTCGTGAGTGACATAGAGCGCGCTGATGCCGACCTTCTTGATCAGCTTTTTTAGCTCGACGCGCATCTCTTCGCGCAGCTTGGCGTCGAGGTTGCTCAGCGGCTCGTCCAATAGAATCAAGCGCGGCTCCAGCGCCAGGCTGCGCGCCAGGGCGACCCGCTGTTGCTGCCCGCCGCTCAACTGCGATGGATAACGTTCCTCCCGCCCCTGCAAGCCCACCAGCTCCAAGGCCGACAAAACCTTGCGTTTGACCTCTTCCGCCGGCGACTTTCGCAACTTGAGCCCGAACGCCACATTGCTGAAAACCGTCATGTGGGGCCAGAGCGCGTAATTTTGGAACACAAAGCCGATTTTGCGCGAGTAAGGCGGGACCAGGACGCCGTCGGCAATGGAGGTCTGAACTTCGTCGGCAATGGAGATTGTTCCGGCGTCGGGCACCTCCAGGCCGGCGATGGATCTGAGCAGCGTCGTCTTGCCGCAGCCCGAGGGTCCGAGAAAGGATAATATGCCTTTTTCGAATTCAAAGCTGACGTCATCCAAAGCCTCGGTGTCTTTGAAACGCTTGGTTAGGTTTTCGACTTTGATAATGGACATGAGAAAAAAGATCTCGACTCCGTTTCTAACATGGGGCATCCAAACACTTCAACAGCAACCGGAAAGTAGTGACGGGTCGAGACCCGTCATCCCCAGCGAATGCGAGAGATCTGAGAAAGATTTCTCTCGGAGTTTACCCTGAGATCGCCGAAGGGGTCGAAATGACAACGCGCGGCCTTTGCGTCCCTTCGACGTCGCTCAGGGCATGCTTTGCGCGAGATATTCCGAGTTTCGGTTGCGGCTCTGCCGCGCTGTGCGTTCGTGGTGAGTTTCTTAGGCCGCCCGCAAATGACTGCGGTCATGCGGTAATTCCAAATGGTCGAGAGTCGGGCCTAACGGGACGATGCCCGTCGGGTTCACGTTTAACTGGCTATAGTAACCTTCCTTGATCTTCTGCAAATCGACCGTTTCTTTAATTCCCGGCCACTGATAAAGCTCGCGCAGGTAATTGACGAGATTCGGATAATCTTGAACGTGGCGCAGGTTACACTTGAAGTGGCTGTAGTAAACTAGATCGAAACGCAGCAGCGTCGGAAAGGCGCGCCAATCGGCCTCGGTGATCCGTTCTCCCGCCAAATAGCGCCGCTCACCGAGTTGCTTCTCCAAAGTGTCGAGACATAGGAAAACCTTGCGCACGGCGTCATCGTAAGCCTCCTGGCTGCGCGCGAAGCCGGCGCGGTAGACGCCGTTGTTGAAATGGCTGTAGACGAAGTCGTTGATGCGGTTGATCTCGCCGCGTAAATCCTCCGGGTAAAAGTCATAATGGACATCGGTGAAAGCGCCGAAGGCGGCGTTGAACATGCGGATGATTTCCGACGACTCGTTGTTGACGATCGTGCGCCGCTCGCGGTCCCATAGAGTGGGAACAGTGACTTTGCCGGAATAGTTGGCGTCCGCCGCCGCGTAGACTTGATACAAACGGAAGACGCCGTCATCGCATGGTTGGAAATCGTCGATCGCTTCGGAGTATGCCCAGCCTTCGTCCTTGGGCCGGTCGGCATTCGACATGGAGATCACGCCCTCGAGCGCCTTGAGCTTGCGCATGATGATCGTCCGGTGCGCCCACGGGCAAGACGGCGAAACGAACAGATGATACCGGCCCGCTTCCGCTTTAAAGCCACGTTCGCCCGAAGGACCCGCGCTCCCGTCCGCCGTGATCCAATGCCGGAACCGCGAATCGGCGCGCACGAAATGGCCGCGCGCGTCGGCGGGAATTCGGTCGTCGTTGACCCATCTGCCGTCGATCATCAGACCCATGGCATTGCTCCTTTCCCGGTTCTCATCGATCATTTATCAGAAGCTAGCCGGGTAAAAAAGCGCACGCGGGAATCTTGTAGGGGCAGGTTTGAAACCCGCCCCTACGAAAAACCTGGATTCCGGCTCGCCCTCTCGAGGTCTTAGGCACAGCGCAGACGGTATGGTATAGTCAAATCGTGAAAACGACTTCATCATTCCGGGTCGCCCTTTTTGGATTGACACTGTGCTTTGGGCTTATGAGAGGCATTGCGAGCGCGGCGGCAGATCAGCTCGAAGAGATCAAAAGCGAACAAACCAAGTCGCGACAGGAAGAACAAATCAAAGAGCTGCGCCAACAGCAGCAGATCGAGACCCTCAAGCGCGATCAGCAGATAATTCAATCGCAACAGCAACTCGATCAACTCAAGCAACAGAAAACCGACCCGGCAGGAGCTCAACAGCCGCAGCTCCAGCAGTCTCAGCAGCAGTTGGATCAACTCAAGAACGAACAGCAGATCAAGCGGCTGCAAAACGAACTTCAGATCCAGCAGATTCAGCGAGAGCAAAACCAGTCGCGCCAGCAAGAGCAGATCCGCGAACTCCAACGCCAACAGCAGATGGAATTTCTCCAGGACCAAAACCGCAAGAATCAAATGCAACTGGACCTCGACCGGCTGCGCCAAAAGTAACCACCTAACAAACGGGGTCTTCAGGCTAGCGTGTGGCCAACCGCCGAGGCGCTGAGTACGCTGAGAAAAAATCGACTGAAAATATCATCTTGAACACACCCTCTGCGAACTCTGCGTCTCTGTGGTGAATACTCCTTCGCAGTAAACCCCGAAGAGCCATAAATTGAAACGTCGAAACGTTGCGCCTAGCACCCACTTGCGTGAGATTCCCTCTTCCTCGCCCGCCTGCGGGAGGCGTGGCCACGATTTGAACCGCTTGAACGTCTTGAACGGTTTGAACGGTTCGACGGCATCGAATCGCTTGACAGCTCGTGGCAGGTGGTGAAATAAGCAGAATGCTTTCCCGATTACAAACCAAACCCGGCTCAGCGGCAACAAACAGGAGCGAGACCGATGAGTAAGAAACTTCTTATTTGGCTACTGGCAACTGTGTTTCTGACAACTGCCCCTTCCGCCGAGTCGCAGCAGCCAACGAAAATCCCCCGGATAGGATTCCTAAATGCTGCCTCCCCTTCCGCTATCCTAGCCCGCTATGAGGCATTCCGGCAGGGTCTGCGCGAGCTTGGTTACGTGGAGGGGAAGAACATTGTCATTGAGTATCGATATGCGGAGGGAAAATTGGATCGCCTGCGGGAGCTTGCGACCGAACTCGTGCGTCTCAAGGTAGACATCATCGTCACGGCTGGTCCGGCAGCAACCCGTTCGGCCAAGGAAGCAACTGTCACGATTCCCATTGTAATGGCGTTTGATTATGATCCCGTTGGCTCGGGGGTCGTTGCCAGCCTTGCGCGCCCAGGCGGGAACATTACAGGATTGTCAGCCCTTAACCCGGAGATGAGCGGAAAACGACTGGAGCTACTGAAGGAGATCGTTCCTAAGCTCTCGCGCGTGGCCGTCCTCGGGACTTCGACCCAACCGGGCAATGCACAAGCGCTAAAAGAGATCGAACTCGCCGCAGGCGCGTTCAAGGTGCAGTTTCAATACCTAGACGTGCAAGGCCGCAAGGATATTGAGACTGCATTTCGAGCCGCAACCAAAGGGCGTGCTGACGCAGTCCTAGTGTTGACGAGCCCCGTCCTCGTCTCCCAGCGAACACAGCTTGCGGACCTCGCGGTAAAGAGCCGCGTCCCCGCTTCTTATCAAGCCAGCGAGTATGTGGAGGCCGGGGGACTCATGACCTACGGTGTGAACGTTGTCGACTTGCACCGGCGCGCCGCCACGTATGTGGATAAGATTCTGAAAGGCAGGACGCCCGCAGACCTGCCCGTCGAGCAGCCGATGAAGTTCGAGTTCATCATCAATCTGAAAGCCGCCAAGCAGATTGGCCTGACGATCCCGCCGAACGTGCTGGTACGGGCGAACAAGGTGATCAGATGAAACGAGATCCTTCGCGTTCGCTCAGGACAAGTTTTGGATTTCGGATTTACGACTGGAGGATATACCAATGCGAATGCACCGATCTAAAATCGGCAATGTAAAAAGCAATATACCTTCGTTCGCCCTGGCCTTAATACTGGCATCGACCCCGTACGCCGTCGCGCAAGTGCGACCCGTTCGGATCGGTATCCTTGGGCCCGACGAAGAGCCGCGCTTTTCCGAGATCGCAGGCAGCCTTAAGCAAGGGCTTGCCGCCCACGGTTACTCGGGTCCGGCTGTGGAAATTTTGGAGGGGCGCGTGGCCAGGGGCGATAAAGCTGGCGCCCGGACCGCAGTCGAGGGGCTCATTCAACGCAGAGCCAAAGTTCTCTTCGTGATCGGTTCAGAACTCGCGAGAACGGCACGGCAGGTCTCCGCGGAGATTGCAATCGTGTTCGTCACTCCAGGAGATCCGGTGGCATCGGGATTGGTTTCAAGCTTGGCCCATCCGGGCGGCAACATGACCGCCATGACTTTCGAGTTTCCCGAGCTCGCTGGTAAGCGACTCGAACTTCTAAAAGAAATGGTTCCTCCCGCAAAGCGTGTGCTTATCATATTTGATCCCCGAGACGCCTCCCCGATGCAGGGCGTAGCCGTGATACGCGAAGCCGCGCCAAAATTAGGTGTGACGCTTCTTGAACGAGAGGTTCGCAGCCGAGAGGAGGTCACGAAGGCGTTAGGGGCTTTGGGCCGGGCAGAGGCATTTCTAGCTATACCCGGGGGGTTCCCCACCGGCCACTACGAGGAGATGATCCGAACGGCGAATGCCAAGCGGGTTCCCACGATGTTTCATGCCCGGACGGGCAGCACGTTGGACGCGTTGGCGAGTTATGGCACAAATGACGCAAGTATTGCGCGTCAGGCCGCTCGCCTCGTGGACAAAATCCTAAAGGGGAGTAAGGCGGGTGAAATACCGGTGGAGCGTCCTATGAAATTGGAGTTCGTGATCAACCTGAAGACCGCCAAGCAGATCGGCCTGACGGTTCCGCCCAACGTTTTGGTCAGAGCCGACAAAGTAATCAGATAGGAGTGAAGGGCAAAGGGTGCCAAGGTAAAACTAAAATTCGAAACTCGAAATCCGAAATTCTAAATAATTTCAAATGGTCAAAAATCAGAAAGTTCCAAACAAGCCCGTCTAGGATTTTGTGTTTGGAGTTTAAATCTTCGGGTTTGTTTCGGTCCGCGGGGCCTCTTTCGGTAGTCGGATTTCAGATTTTATTTCACTGGTGACTTGGCACGACAACCTTTCTTGTCACTGTGTATCACGTGCCCTTGCGCTTCTTCAATTCTTCGATGAGCTGCGGGATGACTTTGAAGACGTCGCCGACGACGCCGAAGTCGGAGTACTGAAAGATCGGCGCTTCGGGATCTTTGTTGATCGAGATGATGGTCTTGGAGGTTTTCATGCCGGAAAGATGCTGCACGGCGCCGGAGATGCCGCAGGCGAAGTAAATATCCGGCTTCACCGTTTTGCCGGTCTGACCGATCTGCATGGCGTAGGGCACCCAGCCCGCGTCGACGGCCGCGCGGCTTGCGCCGACGGCGCCGCCGAGCAGCTCGGCGAGATCTTTCAACATCGTAAAGTTTTCCTCGCCCTTGAGCCCGCGTCCTCCGGCGACCACCATCTTGGCACCTTCGAGCTGCGGCCCCTCGCGCTTGACGACGACGCGCTCCTTCACGTGTACTTTGCGCAGCGCCTCGTCTGACACGGCGGGCACTTCTTCGACGGCGACCGGCTGCTCGTTGACCTTGGGTTCGAACGACTTGGGCCGCACCAAAAGCAGCTTGGTTCCCGGACTCACCAATGTGCTGGTGTTCTGATAGCTCGCGCCGAGGGCGGGTATAGTCGCTTCCACGCCGCCGTCTTTCGATTGAAAATCGCCGACGTCGCTGATCGCGCCGCAGTCGAGCCGCGCGCTTAGATTGGCGACCAAGTCACGCCCCGCGTAGCTAGAAGCGCACAGAAGAACCGCTGGTTGATGCTTTTGGATGAGTCCGGCCACGGTTTCGGCCGTCGGCAGCGTGAGATACTCTCGATAGACCGGATCGGCGCAGTGAAAAATCTTGCTCGCGCCATGCTTTGCAAGCGTTTGCATGGCATCCGCCGGCGCGGGGCCGAGCAGGATCGCCTCGGCTTTTCCCGCCTCGGCCGCCTTGGCGAGCATTTCCAAGGTAGTAGTCGTGATCTTATCGTCGACGATTTCCGCGAATACCCAAACGAGGTCCGCCACCTAAATCACCTTGATTTCGGCAAGAAAATCCGCGATCTGCTTGCCGCCTTCCCCTTCGTCGGTCACCACCTTGCCCGCCTCCCGCTTGGGCGGCCTGCCGATGGTCAAAACTTTTTCCCGCGCGCCCTTCTCACCTACCTGATCCGCCGCTAGCCCGAGGTCCGCCGCGGTATAGACTTTGATCTCTTTTTTCTTCGCCGCCATGATGCCCTTGAGCTGCGGATAACGCGGCTCGTTGATTCCGCTGCTCACCGCAACCAATGCCGGCAGAGTCGACTCCACCACGTCGTAGCCATTTTCGCTCTGGCGATTGATCGAAATCCTGCCGCCGTCCACGGTCACTTCTTTGGCAAAGGTCAGCGCCGGAATGCCGAGCAATTGAGCGAGCTGTCCATGGACGATGCCCGAATAGCTGTCGCTGCTCTCGGTCGCGCAGATCACTAAATCAAAGGGTTGTTTTTTGATCGCCGCGGCCAGCAGCTTTGCCGTGCCGAGCGTGTCCGAACCGGCCACCGCGTCGTCGAGAATATGCACTGCGGAAGCGACGCCCATAGCCAAGGCGTTGCGGATACCGATGGTGACCTCGCTGATGCCCATGGTGACGAGCGTCACCGCGCCGCCATGTTTTTCGCTGAGCCGAAGACCCTCTTCCACCGCGCTCGCGGCGGCCGGATCGAGCTCATGCGTCACGCCTTTGCGCACCATGCGCTTGGTGTTGGGGTCAAGCTCGATGGTAACGGTACTCGCGGGGATGACCTTACCGCACACGACGATATTCAATGTTTTTTCTCCCTCGAATTAAAACTCAGCGGTGACGATAAACAAAGGCGCCTGGAGAATTCAGGCGCCTTTTTCGAATCAGCAATTCCAAGGCCGGTGGGGCCGCGCTAGAGTGGCGCTTACGAGAGCCACTCCTTGACGTTGCCCCCCATCACGACATCCAAAATCTCTTTGCAGTCCGCGATCGCCTTGTCGACGACTTTCGGATCATCTTTGAGGTGCGGCATGGCGGAGCCCACCGCGCTCTTCAGAGCCTGAATGAATTCTTTAAACTGCTGGTCCAATGCTTCGGTATTTGGCGTGGCTTGCATGCATTTCCCCTGGATTATGTATACAAACGGCCTTTGTTGGGATCGGGAATCTTCAAGTCCATTTTCGTGATTAACGCGTCGACCTCGTCCTTATATTGCTGGCGCGCCACCGCGTTGGGCCGCCGCTTGAGGCCCCAGTGCATGTAGCGTTCCGAGCGGTATGACTTGCTGTTGCCAAACATGTCGAGCCCCTTGACGTACCAGTAGTCCACCGCTTTTTGGATTCTTGCCTTCCACTCGCCGCTCTTGGCCGCGTACTCCGCGCTCTTGTTGGTGCCAAAATCGATATGCCCCTCTTCCTCCCGGATCACGTCGGGATCTTCGACCACGCGCGCGAGCGGCAGATAGGTGCAGCCGATAAATTCCTCGAGCTGATAACGGCCGACGCGATCGATCAGGAAACCGAACACCGCGTAGTCTTCCCACGTCTGGATCTCGCCGCGAAACGCTTCGACGTAGCGTTCCTGATTGGAACGGCTAAGCACGTAGGAGACGTCGACGCCGATATCCCCCGCCAAACGTGCCATCTTCCGATAATGATCCATCTCTTCGGCTGCCGTACGCGCGACAATCAATTGATCCAATCTAGTCGGGGCGTTGGGTAAAATATGTTTCACGTAGAGATTGGGACCGCCGATCTCGCAGTCCGCCTGGATCGCCAGCACGCGGCGCAGCAGGTCTTGATACTCCGGGTCCTGTTTTTCAAAATCCTTTAAGTCGATCTTGTCGGTAAACATCAAAAGGGCCTCCCGTAACACGCCGATCGATCATCGCTTGTGCTAAAAATCCTTAACAAAACAAGGTCGATAAATCAACCGTAACCATCCCAGTCTCGGTTGCTTCGGCCGAAGCGAATGCAACGCAATGACCCCCGCCGCCACCAGAAGCTAGCCCGGATTAATCACACTACCAGGTAAACGCCGCACAGACTGTCGATCGGGGTGTGACCCTGGAGGAGCGAAGGCACCAGAGTAAAACGTTTCATTGTCATGTTCACGCTCAGTACGATGCTTGACTTTTGCACCGCTGTTTTCATCATCAACTCGCTGCGCTTGCGGCTTCATGGCACCGCTGTATTGCCTTCGCTCTGGAAGGGTGCGCCCCGATCGCCCCCTCGCGTGAATAATCCGGGCTAGGCTCTTAGCGCCGGCAACACCTCTTTACCCAGGAAATCGACCTGTTCGTGCCAGTCGGCGTAGCGGAATCTCAGATCGTAAACGATATGGTCGGCGCCGGCCTGCTCATAGGCGCGGGTCGCACGGACGATGTCGTCTGGCGTTCCAGCAAGAAGGAAACCTTCGATATTCTCCAGCGTCGAGAATCGACCGGACGGGGGCTTGACCCAAGTGGGATATTTCTCCGCTTCGGCGATCAGCGAGTGAACGTTGAGCGCGCTCAGCGCCGCCGCTTTGCTTTTGCCGATGCTGGTGAAGGGCATGACTGCCGCCGTGATCATCGGCCTTCCGGCATTTTGACATAACTCGCGAAGGTACGTGACGCATGTTTTGAAACTCGTGAGCGTGATCCGCGCCGGCATCCAACCGTCGCCATACTCCGCGGCCCGCCGGCAAGAGGCCGGCGTCCCGCCGCCGCACCAGATCGGAATGGGCCGAACCGGTGTAGGTTTAAGTCTTACGTCCTTGAAGTCATAGGCATCGTCTCTGTGCGAAACCTTTTCACCGGCCCACAGCCGGCGGCAAATCGCAGCATTGGTTTTTGCAAGTTTGGCCCTGTCCGCAAGCGTGCTCGGACGGCCCGCGGCGGCGAATTCATGCGGAAAGCCGCCCAGTCCCATGCCCATGATGAGCCGGCCATCGGAGATCGCGCTCAAAGCCGAGAAGAGCTGGGCCAAATGGATGGGATGTCGGTGGCAAATCACCATCGATGTCCCGAGGATCAGTGTTTTCGTGACCGATGCGACCGCCGCCAGCAACAGCAGCCCGTCAATATGCGTTCTATCGTTCCCTTCAATGCCATGCGGCTCGAAGACGAGATGGTCCCGGACCCAGACGGAGTCAAAGCCATAGGCTTCGGCCTTTGCCGCACCTATAAGACACTTCTCGATCGACGCGTGTTCGCCGAAATGAGGCAGCAGCAAACCCAACTTAAGATTCGTTGCCATGGAGATTCCTTTTTCCACCGCGTCCGCGAGATCTACAAGCGTCGGCGGAGAATACAAAAAGCCAATTGAGTCGTTTATCTTAGCTTAATACTTTAAGGAATGCATTAATGAGTGATAAACCGACTCTTGGCGTGGCTCTTTTCCAAAGACGCCCTTGATTTTTTATTCTAGCGGATTAGACTTTTCCCGGGTGGAGTTTATAAAACGATTCAGCTCCAGGCGCAACGGGTAGTTTCTCAGTTCACTATTCGCCAAGCGCAACGCCTCCCCCCGGAGAGGAGTGAACGGTCATGTGGAGTCGGCTCTACCGCAATCACGTCTTAATGGCCTTCCCGACCTACGACAGCGCCAAGCATGCCTGGGTACCGCAGGTCGATATCAATTGGTTCGTTGGCCCTTCTCACGATTCCACGTTTGTTCGGTTCCCTGTCCGCTTCTTGACCGAGGACGAAGCGGTGAGCTGGGCTTTGTCCCGAGGCCAGGCATGGATCGACACACACCTCAAGCGCCTGCAAGGCCGTGCGCCCAAGCGGCGGCGCATGTTCGACATGATCGAAGCGTTCAACCAAGGTCTGACGACGGCGCGCCTCCAGCAACCTCCCCCGGCTTTAGCGGCTCCGAAACGGGCCGTGAAAGTGAGCCTCACTTTCGATGAATTTGCTCATCTTCTTGCGCAAAAGAGATTCACATTCAGCGTCAAGACGTTGCAGAAAAGCTACACCGCGCTGGTCAAGGCAAGAAAAACCAAGCGCTGGTCTTGGGCCGAGACCAAACGGAAAGTGATGCGCGCCCAGCAGGCCCCCGCTCCCGCCGGAGCGCCGCGGCGCATTCCTCTCTCAGAGCGGGCCTGGGGCAGAATTCATTAGACCTCGCCTGTCGGTCCGCAGCACAACGTTCGCCGGCGAATCCGAAGAAACCGCGTGTGGCTTGGCCTTGGCCCGGACCCCATCGATCAATTCGTCCTGACGCAAACCGATGATCGCCGCGCAAACATTCTATCGCTGGCTCGCTGATCTGGTTGTCTTGGTACACTTCGCGTTTGTCCTATTCGTAATCCTCGGCGGATTCTTGGTCGCGCGCCGGCGCCGCGCGATGCCATTTCACCTCGCCGCAGCTGTCTGGGCCGCGCTTATCGAATTTAACGGCTGGATTTGCCCGTTAACGCCGCTCGAAAACCAGCTCAGACAAAAATCAGGAAGCGACGGTTACCATTCTGACTTCGTGGGACATTACATCCTGCCGATCCTGTATCCCGAAGGGCTGACGCGCGAGACCCAGATCGCGCTGGGCGCGGTGGTGATCATCATCAACCTGGGAATCTACGCTTGGGTCCTACGACACAATACGGGACGTAACGCTCATTGAGCAGCAAACGCAGCAGGCGTGATCCCCTGTGGTCGCTCGAGCCCCGGGGCTGGCCAGGAAGGCAACGCCGAATCCCGTAACACGAAACCTATTTGAACGCCGAATTGAGCAGCCAGGCCAAGCGGATTCCGGCTTGGGCCAGCCGGGTTCGCACCACCGGACGGGCCAATTCCACGTAGTGGTCAGAAAGCTCGACCGATTGACCGAGACTGTACGCCCGAGTGCGAACCAACCTCAGCGACTCGTCGGTCCACTGGACCGGGCCCCCGCTTTGCCAGCGGAGACGTTCTTCCTCAGTAACGGCCGCCCCAAGCCGCTCAGCTAGCTCTGCGGGAGTACCGGGTTCCATCTCCACAAGGTCCGTGTCCCAAAAATAATGGAGGTTGGTCGACTGCCCTCGATAACCTACCTTGATCTCGGTCCCACCGCGATCCTTTAACCTCCCGGCGTGGAGCGGTTGATGCATATCGCCAACTAGGTGTGCCACGTAGCGCAGGGCCAGGCGCCTGACGATTGTCGGGGTACTTTTGTCAGCGAGATTTGCAAGAAACCAATTCAGGGCTTCGACCATGCAGTCCCGTTCCGGACAGTCGCGGGCCTGGTCGTAGCCCTCGGCATTCTCGGCGATACTGACGTAATGAAGCGGGTTAAGGTCGCCAATGCTTCTCCCTTCGTGGTCCGGCCAGATCGCCGCATCGGCCAAGGTAGTGTCGGCGGGGAGTATCTCTTGAATTCGTTTACGGGTCTCCGGGGCGAGATTAACTTCTGCGATGAGAGCGATTACCCGATGGCCTTTGTCATGCCAGGCGAATGCTGAAGAAACCGTCACCCATTGAACCAGTAAAAGGATCGCGATGGCGCAGCTGGTAAGCGGCGCTTTGGCAGTAGGTATGTGCGAATTTGCAGGTCTATGGTTGCCTGTTGTGCAGCTCCACGGGCAAGCCCGAGGCATTTTTGCGCCCGTGCCGCGGAATTCTGAGCTCGAACCCCGGCCAAGTCTGGGGTTAGAGTCAACGGATCGAGAAGCCACAATGGAAATCAAACGCCGGGTTTTATTTAGGGCTTCTTCGACTCGCCGCTATCCTTCGCCGGCGAAGTCGGCCCCTTGGTCGGCTTTTTCTCTTTCGCCCCCGAGCTTGCGGTCTTCGGTTTAATCCGCCTCAGGGAAGTCGCCACCAACTTTTTGTCTTTCTCAGAGTACTTTACTTTGACTTGTTCCCCAATTTTGAGGATCTCCAGCGTATCTTTCGCGGCATCCTGAGTCACGAAACTCTCTTCCCCTGAGGCGCTTTTCACGGACACCGTGCCGGCCTTGACGTCCAAAGCGGTGATCTCGCCCTTGAGCCGTTGAGGTTTCGCCGCGCCGGTTTTTTTTGCCTTCTTGTCCGGTGGCTTCTTACCCGCGGCGTTCTTCCCGCTTTCGGGAGGGGCACTCCTCGCCGGCGTGCTATCCGCGGCAAAGCCGGCCCGCAGCGAACTCGTAAGAAACAGCAGAACCATAAAACCAGACAAGAGTATTTTCACAAATCTACCTGCTTGAGAATTAATCCGGTCATAGGGGCATCTTCGTACCTTCGACACATCGTTAACGAAAACTATAGCAAGTTCAAAGGCGTTTGTGGAGAAGAGAATAAGGAACGGAACAGAAGCACGCCAGACCTACTCGTAACGTTCTCGTATTTTCGGAATCGTGAAAAGTTGGAAGCCGTGACGTGACCCCGGTGCGTGCGGCCGTTAGATTTTCAAGACGGGTGGGGGAGATGCTGGTCGCGCTGGCACAGCGTTTGGAGAACTTCCAAAAAATGTCCAAAAAATAGGATTCTGCGACTCCGCCGAAGGGAGGCGTATTAAAAGGTAGGCGCCATTTCCGTCTTCGGGGAAAACGAACGCCGCGGATCAGGACTTGGATCTCAACTCGACTTTAACCGGTTCCTTCTTCTCATGAGGCTCGGCCATCATCGTCGCCGGTTTGTGCACGGTCACCAACGGCTTCCGCCGAAGCTCCTGCTCCCGGGCCTTAATGGCATTGAGCCGCTCTTGGAACCACGTTTTCTCGGGCCAGTTCCAGTTTTGATCAGCATCTGGATTGATCATCGGCTGATTCATGGCAGTCAACACATAGAACCCTGAGCAATCTTCGTACCAAAATTACATTCCCGAACTTCCGAGGGAAATTTGATGCACGACCCTATACTTCGGACAAATTTCGCCAAATCTTGCTAGCGGCCGACAAAATCCTGTCGGTTTTGGCAGGGGATTTTCGACTGCGGCATACGCTTTCCTCTTGTTCAGATCGCCACAGCGGGTGGAAGGCTAACCTTGTATCAGGAGGTAGACTGGCATATAGAGCCAGACACCGACGAGAGAATGGAAGCGGTGGGTAGGAAAAACTCGATCAGAGAGAAAGGATAGGCAATGAAATATTCACGTTGGAAGTGGCCTTTTGGAGGCGTGTGGTTGGGGCTGATATTTGCCTTGTCGTTCTTGGCCTGGGCTTTCAAAGCGACGACTCAAGTCGAGCGGCCGGGCACTCCGCTGTCCATCAGAGGCAAGGTCCTCTCATTGAAGGAATCCGAACTGATGGTCGCCGGCCCGAGCGGCGAGGTCAAGGTTTCGCTGGCGGACAAAACGGTTATCCGCGGCGAAGTTGCGATCAAGCTCTCCGAGATCACCCCGGGCATGTATCTCGGGACCACCGCAACCAAGCAGGGGGACGGCAGTTTCCTGGCTTCAGAAGTCCACATCTTCTCCGAAGACCAGCGTGGCACCGGCGAGGGGCACCGCCCGCTGGGGTCGGCGCCTCAAAGCGGAGCGACGATGACCAACGCCAACGTCGAGCGGGTCGAGGACGTGATGGTGCGCGAGGTGAAGGGACGGCTCCTGAAACTCAAGTATAAAGGAGGAGAGGTCAACGTTCTGGTGCCACCGGACATTCCGGTGGTAAAGCGCGTCCTCAGTGACCGCTCGCTGTTCAAACCGGGTGCCGAGGTCTCCGTCACCGCGACTCAAGGCGCAGACGGCACACTCACCGCATCCCAGATTACCGTGCGCGCGGGGGCGAGGTGATGGCGGGCGAAACTAAGGCGGACGAGCGGAGGATTTCAGTCGTTTCGGCCAGGCAGCATTGGCCTCGTGATGATTGTGGTGCCCGGAGCCGGACTCGAACCGGCACGGACCCTTCCGGGTCCTCGGGATTTTAAGTCCCGTGTGTCTACCAATTCCACCATCCGGGCAGGTCCACGTGAGAACGTGAATGGTGAGGCCTTTACCCCCTACCTCTTACCGTGAGCGTAGCTTACACGGGTCGAGGCGGAATTTA
>Ga0214473_10002591_pt1 | contig 22193 bp, 19 predicted proteins | sample RVTome_7_FD_203509 | JGI IMG/M metagenome (GOLD analysis project Ga0214473, IMG submission 203509) | Soil microbial communities from uranium-contaminated site in the Upper Colorado River Basin, Wyoming, United States - RVT98D197 | ecosystem: Environmental > Terrestrial > Soil > Contaminated >... | reverse complement strand
GAGGCCCTTCATAAGCTGGGGTCAGAGGAGCTGATTAAACCCGGCAAAAAAAGGGGGTTTATCGTCTCCAGGGACTCGAAAGAGGAAGTGGAAGAACTCTTTGAGCTCCGGTCCATCCTGGAGGGATATACCTTGCGACTGATCTCCCAAATCATTTCTGAAGAAACCCTGACCCAACTTGGCGGATTCGTCCGAAATGCAGAGGAGGCGCTGAAAAGAAAAAGAATTGGAGATGTTTTTAAATGGAACACCCGCTTCCATGACACGCTTCACGAACTGGTCGTGGATAAGACCCGACTTCACCGCCTCATCGTGGACATTCGAAAATATGTATTAAGATATCGAAAGGATACCCTCCAATATCCCGATGGCGGGAGGAGATCGGTGGAAGGCCATAAAAAAATCCTTTTAGCGCTCCGGTTAAAAGACCCTGAACTCTGCGAGCGCGCGATGCGAAACCACATTCAGGAAGCCAAGGAGGATGCCATCCAATCCCTCTCTGGGAAGGCGTAAGTGGAGCCCCCACGGGCTGAAGCCCGTGCCTGCACGCCGAAGTGCCTGCCTGCGGTAGGCAGGGCACGCAGACGTGGCTCCTCCACATGCTTCGCGGGGCGGAACCCTCCGAAGCATACCCCACTACGCTCGCATGAGCTTCGTAGGGTACCCCCCCACACGCATTCATCCACGGTCTCGAAGACCGTGGCTTTCTGCGTAGGAGGGTGAAAGGCAGACGAATATGGAGATCGATAAAAAAAAGTGTGTGGGATGCGGTAATTGCCATGCGGTATGTACCATGGGGGTCATCTATCTGGATGAGGATGGGAAGTCCATGGTCAATCAAGATGAATGCGTGGAGTGTTTCACCTGCTACCGGGTGTGTCGAGACGAAGGATACCCTCCCTGGTTCGTCCGCGCCCTGCGCAAGATTCTCTCTTTCTTCAGACTGGGATACCTGGCAGAGGTGGACGTCTGTCCCACCGGAGCCTTGACGACTCCGGAGTTGGAGTGGCCGAGGAGCGTTCGTGGCTTTTTCAGTGACCCGACGACGGTCCATCCGGGGACAGGGGTGATGGGACGAGGGACAGACGAGATCAAGACCAATGATGTAACGGGAAGACTCCGCGATGGAGACGCCGGACTGGTCGTGGAGATGGGTCGGCCCGGAGTCGGAGCCTGGTTTCGGGATATCGAAAAAGTGGCCATGGGTTTGGCTAAACTCAAACCGCACTTTGAAACAGAGAATCCCGTCACCCAGTTGATGGTTGACACAAAGACCGGAAAGATCAAGGAGGACGTTCTCAATGAAAAAGTCCTTTCCGCCATCATTGAGATGAAGACCAAACTCGACCGGATCCCTGAGTTTCTCCATGCCTTAGAAGAGATCCAGAAAGAAGTCGACACGGTGATTAGCGTCGCTGTAGCGTCCCGATGTCTGCCCGACGGGACGCTTCCTCACGAAGAATGGGTGAGGAAGGCAGGGTATCCCTTTTCGAAAAACGGGAAGACCAATATCGGATTGGGCCGTCCCTTATTCAGAGAGGTCTGAGAACCCCTTTTCGCTGTCATAACGACACAGATCTCGAAAAATGGTTGCGCCGATTTTTCTTAATTTCCGCTGCACTTTTAATCTGTGTAATCGTCTCATAATCGGTGTAATCAGGGATTTTTGAAAAAGCCCAGAAATCTCTTCCAAGGAGGATTGATTTATGACCAATACACTGCACCGCCAGGGGAACAGGGAGAGCCTGAAGAAGGACTACGTCATCTTCGCCCACACCGCCAAGGGAATCACGCGCGAAGGATCTGCCCCGAAACTCCAGGAATTTATGCGAATCTGCCTGAAACATCATCCTGTCAACATCGGTGACGTTATGCAAGGGAATATCCTTCAGGAGGACATCGATATCCAGAAATTAATTGCCAACCAGGGCGATGGTTCAGGAGCGGAAGCTGCCTTTACTGACCTTGAGACCCTTCAAAAGGTGGTGGAAGATCTGATTCGGGCAGATCTGGCCATCTCCATCAATATCAGCGGCCTCATGGACGAGGTCCAGGCCTGCTGTAGACGGGCAGGGATCGAGAGACACAGTGCCGAACATTCGCTCGGATTTTGGGGCGCGAAGGATCGTCTCCCCGAAAGGGAGATTTTGGAATTCAACACGATGTGCGGCCATGGGATGGTCTCCTTTAACTTCATTCGAAAAATGATTGAATATGTGAAGCTCCGGAGGCTTACCCCAAAAAAGGCGGCAAGGATCATGGCCAAATGTTGCGAATGCGGTGCCTTCAATCCTGCCCGTGCAGAGATGCTGTTAGAGAAAATAAGAAAAGGTGAAAAGTCCCCCAAGGGATGATATCCCTTTCCAAATGCTTTCACCTCTTCTCCTCCGGACAAAGAAATGGAATCCTTAAAGCGAGATCTCCAAAGATTGATCGAGGGAGATGTCTTCTTTGATGAAATTACCCGTGCCATCTACAGCAGCGCTGCCTCTATCTATCGGATCCGGCCCCTGGGCATTGTAAGACCCAAACATAAAAAGGATGTCATTCATCTGGTAAGATATGCTGCCCGGATGAGTATTCCGCTCATTCCGAGAGGGGGAGGAACGAGCCGCACAGGCAACGAATTGGGAGAGGGGATCCTTATCGACTTTACGAAGTATATGAACAGGATCCTGGAATTTGAGCCCAAGAAAGAATGGGTTCGAGTTCAACCCGGGATGATCCTCGATCCATTGAATAAGTTTCTAAAACCTCACAAGCTTTTCTTTCCCATTGATCCCTCGACAAAGGAATATTGTACGCTCGGTGGAATGATCGCCAATAATTCAAGTGGCCCTCATGCGGTCAAATATGGGGCCACGCGCGATTATGTTCTTTCGTTAGAAGTGGTACTGTCTAATGGCGAGGTGATGACAACGGGTCCTATCTCTTTAGAAAAGGAAGGCTCAAAGGGATCCGAAGCTTTTGGTGAAGACATCTACAGGGAGATGTCCCACCTCCTTAACCGGTATCGCAAACCCATGGAGGAAGAGAAACCCTTCACCGTGAAAAATTCTTCAGGCTATGATCTCTGGCGGCTGCAGGGGAAAGGATGCTTGGACCTTACCTCTCTCTTTGTGGGATCTGAGGGAACCCTGGGAATCATCACCGAGGCAAAACTCCGTCTCGTCCCCCTCCCTGGAAGAGCACGGGGAGGCCTCATCTATTTTGATAATCTCGATCATGTGGGCCGAGCCACCCAGAAACTCCTTGAGCTCTCCCCCTCCATGCTTGAGATTATTGAACGGCAGATCCTCGACCTCGCCCGGAAACAGAAGGCGGAGATGAGGCCTTATCTCCCAGAAGGGATCGAGGCCCTCCTCTTTGTTGAATTCGAGGAAGAGAATGGAGCAAGGGCTCAGCAGAAGTTCATCGAAGCGGAGAGACTTCTCGTCCAGCAGGAAAAATTGGCCACATCGTTGAAGGTGGCCGGGAATGAAGAAGAGATGGCCATGTTTGAAAAGGTCAGAAGTATCTCCGGTCCCATTCTCAATAAGACAAAGGGGCCTAAGAAACCGTTAGCCTTCATTGAGGATGCAGCCGTTCATCCGAGCCTTCTCTCGCAATATATCTCGGGCCTGAGGGAAATTTTTAAAAAGGTGGAAGTGGAAGCCAGCATTTATGGCCATGCAGGCGATGGGAACCCTCATCTTATGGTCTTTTTAGACCTTCGGAATGATTCCGAAAAGAAAAAGATGATAGAGCTTACGAATGCCTGTTACGATCTGGTCCTCTCTTTAAAGGGAACGATCAGCGGAGAGCACGGTGATGGCCGTCTGAGAACGTACTATCTCAGCAAGCAGTATCCGAATCTCTACCCAGCCATGGTGGAAATAAAGAATCTTTTCGATTCTAAAAACATCCTCAATCCAGGCTGTATTGTTGGAGGTGAAAAGAACCCCCTCGATCAACACCTCAAATATGACTTTCAGGACCAGGGGAGATTGGCAGGGACCCTCTTTGACAAGGAATTTGTAAGAATCGCCATCGACACTTGCTCTGGCTGTGGGAAATGTCGTTCCTACTGCCCCGTTGCACAGAAGGTCTTAGAGGAATGGGCGATGGGACGAGCCAAAGCGACTCTTTTCAGAGAATTCGTATCGGGCGGTCTCGATCCAAAATTCCTCGACTCTCCCCGATTTAAAGAGGTGATGGATTCTTGCGTCAATTGCAAGAGATGTTTAACCGAATGCCCTTCCGGAGTCGACATCCCCTGGCTTGCACTGAGCGGTCGCGCCCACTACCTTGAAAAACATGGGGAACCTCTGAGCAACCGCTTCTTCACCGACACCCGCGCCTTATGTAAAAAGGGAAGCGCTCTTGCTCCCCTGGTGAACCTCGCCAACTCTCTCCCTCCCATCCGGAAGGGGCTGGAAGTCGCCCTGGGACTCGACCGGCGCCGTCACCTGCCCCCCTTTCGTCGCCGGACTTTAAAGCGAATGCTTAAGGAACGACCACTTTTTCACGCAGATAAGAAGATCGTCTACTTCGTCAGCTGTTATTCAAACTTCAATGAGCCGGAGGGGGATGGACTGGCAACAGTGGAGGTTCTTGAGCGAAACGGATTCGAGATCCTTCTCCCCGACTTTCGATGTTGCGGGATTGCCCGCATCAACTCTGGCGCCATTAAAAAGGTGATGGAGGAGATTCAGACGAATGTGGAAAGGATGGCTTCTCTCGTCGACCAAGGCCTCAGCATCGTTTTCAGCGAACCGAGTTGTGCCCTGGCCGTCAAGATGGAATACCCGAAAATTTTGGATTCCGACAGGGCCCATCAAGTTGCCGAGAAATGTTTTGATATCCATCAATTCCTGATGAGGCTTCATCAAAAAGGGGAACTCCATCTGAACCTGGGAGAGATGAATCTCACCGTGGGGTATCACAACCCCTGCCATCTTCGCGCCCTGGGCGTGGTCAAGGAACCCGTTGAATTACTGCGTTTGATACCGGGGATGAAGGTCAAAGAGTTTTCTGACGGTTGCTGTGGCCTGGTGGGCACTTTTGGGATGAAGCGAAGAAATTTCGACCTCTCTATGGCGATCGGAGAGAGGTTGTTTAAAGAGATTGAAAATTCGGCCGTCGATCAGATCTCCACGGGTTGCGGCGCCTGCAAATTACAGATCTACCAGGGGACAGGCAAGCAAGCGGTCCATCCCATTTCTTTACTGGCTTTGGCATACAAGAAGAAGGCCAAAGATTTATCTACAGTCGATCGCTTCTGAAAATTTCTGACCAAATAGGATTATAGGCTTTGATACCATCATTAGATCTTCAGTCGATAGAGGGTCCTCAAGTGGTCAATATTTTTTTGGGCATTCTCATACTTGACCTTTCCATAGTTGTAGTAGTCAAATTGGATCGTTGAGATATTGAGTTGAATTAAGCTCCAAAGAAACCAATATATATCCGGAAAAGGCTTGAATAGATCTGTCATGTACTGATGACTGTCTATGTCCTTATCTTCCCAATAAACCTTCAACAGACTTCTTTCTACATCTCGTGGAACCAAAATTTCCTGAAACATATCCGCAATATCATAATAAGAGGGAGCCATCCCTCCATATTCCCAATCGATTAGATACACAGGCTCTTTGTAACGAACTTTATCCTCCGTAAGAATAAAGTTGCCAGCCAGTAGATCGTTATGGCATGGAACATATTTCGAATTGGGGATTGCTGCAGCCTGACTAATGTTTTCCAACATTTGAATCGTTTCAAGAATGTCAAACTCTGGATAATTCGGATTGATTCTTTCCAAAATCTTATAAAAACGTTTGACCTCTGCCAAGGGATCAAATTCATAAGGCAACTTAATATCACTTTGATGAATAATTTTGATAGGGCGGATAATCCATTCCCAGAGATCTTCTTTCAGAAAATCCTGGTTTTTCACTACGTAGCCAGGAATAAAATCCACTACCGTTATACCTCGATCAGGCAAGTACTTGATTAACTTAGGTGTGACATTCAAGGGATTCAATCGCCGTAAGTTCTCCATTTCTACATTCCGATCGATGAATAACTCAGTCTTGGCCCCATAAACCCTAAACACATAGTCATGTCCACCAGAGGATATAACGCGATATAATCGATTTGTAATTCCACCTTTCAATTCCTGAATGTTAATCTTCAGGCCTTTTAATTCAGGTATTAATCCTGTAAAAAAATCGTACTTAAAGTCCATTGTTTGAAGGAAAATTTAGCACATTCCACGGACTATTATTATTGTGGAATTTTCATTGAAAAATATATCCAATTGTTTTTGACAAAATTATTTCCTTTTGGTTTTTTATACGCTTCTGGTAATTTAGCCGAATTCGCCAAATGTCAAGAAATATTACATTAACTACACTAGGCTCTTGCTTTTAATAATACCCATCAAGGCAACCTTGTCGTCCTCGTTACAGAAAGGAGGGGCAGGGCTGCAGTTCGCAGAGGGAAATCTATTGTACTCCGGTATAAATGTCGGTTTGTAGAATGAGTTGTTCAATTTCTTAAAGACGTCCCTATCGATACACTCATGCAGCAACTTCTTGCCATCGATCGACTCTCACACCCTTCCTGACTGTGCTGCTACCGTGTAAAGATGATTGAGCAGCGATAACCCAGGAAGGGAGGAGACGTTTATTGAGTAAACAAAGACCTCAGGTCATCTTAAATGATTTAGGTGTTACTTCGTAACAGGGGCAGGGGAAGATCCACACCAATTCATGACGAAGTCGAGTATTGTTTTGGAGTATATAATTAGATCCTTAACCCAAACCCATTCATTGACTCTGTGGGATTGGTGAATTTTGCCCGGTCCATAAACAACAGCAGGGATTCCTCCACGTACGAGGACACCAGCATCGGTCATCCCACCGCGCCCTCCAAAGGCAATGTCTTCACCTGTAATGCTCTTGTAGGATTTTGCAAGAAAGCGTATGGGTTCTGATTCGGTGTCATAGCTATGGGGGAAGAATCTGAACGAATGCGAGCCCTTCGGCCATTCTACTTGAGCCGGATACTTCCGCAGCCACATATCGGCCTCACAAGCTCGTCGAACTGAATCCTCAACTTCTTGTTTAAGGTCTTCCTCTGGCTCGTCAGGATACTGTGTTACGACAAACTCGATACTACACGTGTGAGGCATAATTGCAGGGTGTCCTTCAGCTTTGATATTGAAGATGTTGATCAAACCCATCCCGGAAATGAGTAAAGGATGACTCTTCATCACTGCCCAATGCCTCTCCAATTCCAAAAGGCAGGGAATGATTCGGGTGGACATTTTTTCGATAGCGTTAGCCCCTTCTTGCCCTCCTCCCGTCTGGATGACCAGTCTCCGAGCTCCGAAGTGTAAGATGTAGGAGCTCTTAACCTCTATTAATCCCCGCAGTATGCCAACTCCGGCCAATATCTGCCTCGCCTCCGATGACTCACCAACAATAGCAAAGTCAGCCATGTAGTTGCGATCTAGGCAAGTTTGGGTTCCAGGTTGTCCCTCTTCTTCTCCGATTACGCTTTCAATGATAAGATCACCAGCAACTTTGATGCTATACTTTTTTAGTAAAAACGCCACAAAAAGATAGCATGCAAGAGCTCCCTTCATGTCGGTCACACCACGCCCGTATACTTTCTCATCCTTGAATACGGCTTCAAAAGGATTAGAATGCCACTCATCCAGCAGCCTGGCAGGTACAACATCAATGTGACCGTTCAAAATGAGGCTTCTACCTCTCCCTGTCCCTTTTAAAATACCTACGACATCGGGTCGCCCAGGGAAAACTTCAAAGAGGTCGAAATCTACCCCAAACTCCTGAAATTTGCTTGCTACCCATTTTTGCGCATCAAGCTCGTTTCCAGGTGGATTAATGCTGGGAAAGGATATAATGCTTTTGAGAATTTCAAAAAGCACATCCTTTTCTTTCTCTACTAAATCTGCATAATTCATATCGGCCACCTACCCTGCCAGATTCAAAAAAATAGATGCCATTAATTTAATTCCATTCGTAATATCCTGCACCCTTATAAATTCATTCTGAGCGTGCGTATGAGCAATTGAGAACGGTGCCCCCAAACCGATGATCATTGCAGGTACATCAAAAGCGCGATGCAAGATGCCCAATGGCCCTGCCCCGTCCCACTGAGGCCACACCACGGGTGAAACTCCAAAGGTCTTTCTTGCAATTGACACGGCTTTACTGACGAAAAGATCTGATACGGAAACGCGGTAACCATGCGTTAGAACAGTCGAAATCTGAACATCACCAGCTTTCTTTACAAATTCGGTCAAACTACTCATGATCTTGTAGGGATTATAATCTCCAGAGGCTCGTAAATCGATGGTCGCAGTCGCACTCGCCGGTACGACGCAGCTTGATTCCTGGGTTCCAGCCACAAAATTGCTAATGTTCCAAGTGGCACCAAAGGTAAGTTTTCTTAAAGCGTCAAACGCTTTTTCTCGGGCAAGTATTCTCTTGATACCATAATTGGTTTTGTAGCTTTTCACGTTAAATGGGATACTTTTCAAAAGTGAAAGGTCCTTCTTACTCGGCTTACGTTTTTCTTTTGCAAGTGGGGGAACAAGCACTTCGCCGTCTTCTCTTGTGATCTTCGCTAAAAGATGTACCAGTTTCCATGCGGGATTCGGTATCAGAGGAGAATGGCCGGAATGAATATCCCGCTTCGAACCTCGTACGGTAAGTTTCACTGTTAAGTTACTTTTGCAACCCAGAAATATCTGGGGACGACCAGTTTCATGCCAGCCTCGGTCACACGCAATAAAAGCTGACAAATTCCCCAAAGCTCGGCGATTTTTTCGAAGGAAGCCCTCCAAGGACTTGCTCCCTATCTCTTCTTCTCCTTCAAACAGGAAAAGAAGATCAATAGGAATAGAACCAAATACTGTCTTAACGGCTTCGGCTGCCTTTATATTAGCAAATAGATTACCTTTGTCATCAGTGGCTCCTCTTCCAAAGAGTTTCCCATCTCTAACCTCTGGTTTAAACGGGTGCGATATCCATCCGGATAAGTCTCCCGTTGGGTATACGTCATAGTGGCCGTAGATGCCTATTCGTAAACGGTTTTCTCTCCCCGTATATCCAGTGACAACAGGATAACCATCTTTATTTTCGTTAACGTTTGCCTCAAAACCTGACTTTTTGACCAATCGGGCAACCACCTGAGCACCTTGCAACATTCCAGTGCCTTCGATCGAGAGGCTAGGATGACTAAGAAGTTCGGATAGTTCCTTAATGTATCGGTCTTTCTGACTATCAATGTAGGAAAAAACCTTTCTCATCCTCTCTCTATCCACGTTCTTCACCTCTTAAGTAAGTTCTTACACGAACACAATTCCTGCAGCTTCTTTGTTTGGCACACCCCCGTACATAAAAATCCATTCAGCAGTTTCCGTTTCACTGCAGTTGACAACACCGTGGATCTCCATCCGGGGAACATAGATAAAGTCCCCAGGTTTTGCAATGTACTCGATTCTTTTGTCCCCGGTGCCCGAAGTCATCTTTACCTGGCCTCGGATGATATACATCACCGCTTCCGAATTAGGGTGGTAATGTGGATCGTTACGACCTCCCGGTGCTACGGATGTTCTGCCAGTCGTTATTTTTTGAGCGCCACATGTCTCATCATTTACTGCGAAAATAACCGAGAGTCCCTGTTCGAAGTCGTTATCCGTACGAACCGAGTCTGAGCTGATAATTTTCATATGATGTTACCTCCATTGGAGAAACATCCAGGAGCCAGATACTTACTCCCGACCCGTTTCTCAATTTTTAATTAATCCTTTTCCCCACCCTGTTTCTCCAATCTGAGCAATTCCTCTGCTCTTTCTTGGTTGAATATGCCACAGGGACACATTGCTGCGAAATCCAAACTTGCTTTTTCAGGAGAAATCTTTCCCTCTTTTACACTTTTTCGCGTCTCCGCCACAAATTGATCGGGGATCATATGATGTCCGCACATCGTTGTAATAGCCAATGTGTCGTCATCCGCCACAAGTTCTTTCTTCCCAAAAACTCCAAGGGAATAATTAATAGTGTGTGGCTTCAGCCCGACATCCTGGCAGGCAGGCAAGACCTCATCCAATAATCCCGAAATAACGACACAAAGCCCAAGATCAGCCTCCTTCATCTTCCAAAAAAAACGGGCAACCTGCTCCCGGGAAGTAAAGACCCCTCTAATCCTCGATTTCTCCGTCAAGTTTTTTTTGATCTCGTCGGGAGAAACGCTCACAATTGGGCCCGATTTCACATCCCCCCAATTCACCGCGCCCACTTCCTCGGCAATCGAGATTGCTTTACGAATTCTCTCCAAAAGGTTCTTGTCGTTTATCCCCTTGACATGGTATAAAAGCCAAACAAAATCCTTCTCCTGTAGTTTTCCACAACGATGTAAGCTGTGAGTCATCCCATTTTCTCCTGTTGCTTCGAATTAGCCCTTGTAAAGTGGCCTGCCAAGGCCAACGTTTACCTTCCCTCTTAATGGCTTCTTTATCTCGTACTGTTCAAGTGTTTTCATCAAAGGCTGGTCAGCATCTTCCGCTGACATGGAGACTATACCTAAGCTGAAAACTGTTTCGATCTGTTTTTCTACTTTCAGTATCGCCTCCAAAACAGAACCCAAGTTCTCTCTCTTGCAAGTTCCTTCGATGATGACAGATAGAACATGAACGCCGAGTAGTTCGTCCCTGATCTTTCCGGTCCGGACATCCGTCATTAATCCGGATAGTGGCGTCTCTCTCGGGCTGGCAAATCTGACTCCTGCACCTGCCACTGCCATAGCAACTTTCTCAACATCTCGCATGTAGGTTCCCACCCCAGGTCTCCCCATATCGATACATATCCCATAGGAGTCCAGAGGGAACCGCCCGGTGACATCATTCGTTTTGGCTTCTTCTGTCCCTCTCCCGGGGATACCCGTTCCTTCGCTAGTTACGGTAGGATCGCTGAGGACGTGTTTAAAAATGTCACCTTCAGACTTTAAGGGAGTCGGGTCAAAACAGTCATTTGGACAAATTTGATTGCGGTAGCAAACCCAGCACTCGACACACACCTTATCGTCTACTACTGCTACATCATCCTGCATCGAAATTGCGCCGACGTTGCAGTAAGGTACACAAATCTCGCATCCAACGCACTTCTCAGCATCTATCTTCATCTTTTCCTCCAGTAAGAATTAGCGGAACCTTTTGGAAACATCATGGTCTCTAAGTTTACGCTAATGGGTTTATCAGCCGCCCTTGGGGTTAAGGAATTTCTTTCAAAAGCCATAGTAACATGATGGTGCAGGCGATGTTATAAGGGGCCTAGATCGAGACGAACTCCAGCCTTCATCACGAATTGCACATCCCTGAGCCTTGAGATATTCTCAAGAGGATCCTCGGGGACTGCGATGATGTCCGCCCATTTTCCCGGCTCCAACGTCCCGGTTTTGTCTAAGATGCCTAAGGTATCAGCAGCCTTTTTCGTGCAGGCACAAATGGCCTCCATCGGACTTAACCCCATCTTGACACCTATCTCAAGTTCAAAAATGAAATTCCCATGGCGGGCATCGGAACCAAAAGTGTACTTCATACCCGATTTAAACGCTTTCGGGAAAACTTTCCACATATTCTCTTGGGCTTTGATAACGCCTGACACATAAACAGGAGACCGATCTGGAGTCAACGTCGTCTCATGCAGGTAAGGGTTAAAGGAAGCAACGAGAGTGTTCCCATGCTTAATGAATAGCTCAATATCATTCTCTGAAAGCATTGATCCGTGCTCAACTGTGTCCACTCCCGCCTCCAGACAATATCGTAAACCCTCACCGCCGTGAGCATGCGCTGCAAGCTTAAGTCCTACTCGATGTGCCTCCTCGACACAGAGTTGAACCTCCCCCCGATTGAAATAAGATATGGTCGCCGTGTCCGCGAACCCCTCACCAGTTACATAGATCTTGATGAGATCCGCTCCCGCTTCGACGTTTTCCCGGATTGCCCTTCTTAATGCTTCAATACCATCAAAACCAAACGCATTCTGCCCCCATCCATGAGTAGCACGAATCCCGCGAATGCCCGTAAGAATTCTTGGTCCAGGGATAAGCCCCTGGTTTATAGCATGACGAACGGCTACAGCACGGAAGGACTTTTCGCTGGGATTTCTCACAGTCGTCAGACCACAACGGATATCCCAACGCATGTTCCGGACAGATTTGAGCATTTGATAAAGTTCAGGCTGAGGATATTGCTCTCTCGGATCGTCTCCAAAATGCGCTGCGAGATGAGTATGGCAATCTATGATTCCAGGAAGGACGGTTGAGTGGCTCAAATCAAGCGTCTCAATTTCAGCCGGGGCGTTGATCTGTTGCGCTGGTCCGACTGCCTTGATCTTATCGCCATCCAGCAGTATGGCCGCATTCCTAATCGGATCCCTTCCACTTCCGTCGATGAGCTGACCACATCTAATGAATGTCGCCATCTTTACTCCTTTCACGCATTTCTAAACAGCGACGTTAGTACACCTCCCGGTCCTTCCACTCGGCTTTCTCCCGCCAAGCATTTCCATCGAGACGGCATCATGATGGTCTGCTTGAACTCATTTCGTTTTAATAACCAAAAAGCCTTGGAAGAAACAGGTAGCCCTTGGGAAACACAATGCAAAGACCAAGGACAGCATATTGTACGACAATATAGGGGAAAACAGCTCGCGTCAGACGCTCGATCGAAAGCCCTGCATAACCGCCCACGACGAAGAGAACCACACCGACAGGAGGTGTAAGCATTCCGATGACTAAATTAAACACAAAAAGAAACCCAAAATGTAATGGATCAATCCCATAAACGCTGGCTATAGGCGCAAGAATAGGCACCAACATGATGTAAGCTGCAGTCGATTCCAAAAGCATACCCACAAAAATCAACAAAACATTCACCAGGAGAATGAACATGACCGGAGACGTTGTCAGAGACCTCAAAAAGGTGCCCAACGTATTCGGGAGTTGCTCTATGGTAAGTAAGAACGTCACACTGCTTGCAAGGGCAACCAAGAGAAGAACTACTCCTGAAGTAACCATCCCATTTACCAACGCTCGCCAGATATGCTGGAACTTCAGTTCACGGGTCACGAAGAAGCCAATCACGATCGAATACACTACGCCAACGGCGGCTCCCTCCGTGGCTGTAAAAATTCCCCCCACAATGCCCCCGAGGACGACGATCGGCATCATCAGGATAAAAAAGGCTTCCTTGGTTCTCACGATAAGATCCCGAATGGACAAACGCTGGCTTACGGGATATCCCCTCTTCTTGGCAATATAGTAATTAAGAAACATCATGCCGACTCCGATCATGATCCCCGGCACCACTCCTGCTAAGAAAAGACCGGCGACCGAAACCATGCCTCCGGACATAAAGGAATAGACAACCATCGCAGCACTTGGCGGAATGATGGGTCCAATACTTGCAGCCGACGCGACAACGGCAGAGGCAAACTCGACTCCGTATTCCTTTTTCATGGCGGGAAGTAATGTTGCAGAGAGTGCGGCAGCGTCACCAACAGCAGTCCCACTAACGCCGGAGAGAATCATTTCGGTGATTGTCGTCACTTGAGCCAGCCCCCCCCGTACGTGGCCAACAAAGCATTGAGCAAATCCTATCAAGCGATTCAATATCCCCGCCGAGTCCATGATTTCTCCGATGATCATAAACAGGGGGATAGCCATTAAAGGAAACGAATTGACCGAATTGAACATACGCTCTGCAATTAAACGAAATGGCAACTCGGAGCCGATCAAAGCAATAAATGAGCTCATCCCGAGGCAAATCGCGATGGGCATGCCCACTGACAACGTCAAAACGAAGACAACGGCAATCGCAGTGATCATAATCGCCCCTTGATCGTTTTCTCAAAAAGCGGAAGCACCTGGATAATCATCAGTGCCACCCCCACAGGTACTGCCAAATAAAACCAAAACATCGTGATGCCTATTGTGGGAGTTAACTCGTCCCAATGGTGAGGAAGGATAGTGATACTCGAGATAAAGACTACACTCAGAAACAATAAAATAACGGCCTCTGACAACAACAGAATCAATCGCCTTTGGGCGACCGGTATAACATTCAAAATGAATTGAACATTGATATGGATCCCCGTTCGAAAGCCCAAGCTGATCGCCAAGAAACTGGCCCAGACAAACGCTAAACGTGAAAGCTCTTCAGAGAAAAAGATAGATTCCTGCAAGAGATAGCGCGAGATCACTTCGACGAAGACGACCATCGTCATAATGCCTGCCAGGATCCCCGTGGAGAATTTTGTAATCCAAGCCACTTTGTTCGCAAATGTTTCAACCATAGAAAACCCTCCAGGAATCACTCCAAATCCTCTTTCGTGGAAGGATGGCTCAAGACGGGTGAGCGGAGACCCAACCTGACGTTTACAGGAGGTGCCTCAAAGTCTGAGTGAAGTCTTGGGGATGAAGCAGTCCCGTCGAAAACCCAGCACCATTTGCTCACGATGAAAAAAGATGAGCTCCGCAAGTCACGTTGATCGATCTTTATATCTCACTCACCTCGTGGCGTTATGAAATTTTTCAATCCAGTCTTTTCCGATACTAGATTCACGTGTTTTATATACAGGTCTCGTGATCTCCCTCATGACTCCCAATTGTGTTGGTTCTATCTTATTGGCAATCATTCCGTTTTTGATCAACTTTTCGTATGCCTCCCTGTCTTCTGTTCCCGCAAGCTCCCACTGGCGTTCAGTAGCCTTTTGCATGACCTTTAAAATGTCACTCTGAACATCTTTCGGAAGTTTATTAAACATTTCCTTGTTTGCGACACAGATCATATAGTCGAAAAAGATCGGTGATAAAGTCAGATACTTTGTTACTTCCCATGTCCTTTGAGTTAAAAGATACCCGTTCGGATTTTCAGATCCATCGATTACACCTTGTTGTAACCCCGAGTAGACTTCTTTAATGTCCATGGGGATGGGATTCGCTCCCAAAACACGGAACGTTTCCAACATTACTTTACTAGGTTGAAGTCGAATCTTGAGACCTTTGAAATCATCAATCTCCTTGATAGGTCTCTTATTATTTACAATGTTCCGATATCCAATGGCCCAAAAGCCCAAGCCTTTAAAACCAGCTTTGTCTAATTGCATCAAAAGTTCATTTCCAAGGTTTCCGGTCATGACCTTTTGTGCAGTTGCTGAATCTTTCCAAAGAAAAGGTAATTGAGCGACTTCGAGTGCCGGAGCCCATCCGCTAAAATAGGCAAGCCCCATTTCCGTCATGAAGAGCGTGCCTGACTTCACCATATCCACCTGCTCTTTGGCTCCTCCCAAGACGGCGCTGTGGAAAGACTCGACGATAACCTTCCCTTGAGTCATCTTCTCGAGCTCTTCCTTGAAATAATCGCGCGCCCGGGAATTGGACGCTTCTGGCGGATTGAATCCTGAAAACCTAATCTTGATTGGCTCGGCTCCCATAACTAAATCCGTTGCTACGAAAATGCCCATTAATGCCAACGCTCCAAGAAACATTGAAACTTTCTTCATGGTTCATCCTCCTACAAAAATTATTTTGTTAAAAACCATTGCCTTGAAACGCTTCCAATCCCTAACCGCGTTTTTTCACAAAATAGTATCCTTCAGAAACGGAAAGCTTTTAATTGGGACTAGTGCTACCTCCTATCAAATGTTCCTAATTTAGTTCTTTTCCTCTCCAACCATCTCCTAGCATTTATAACTTCCAAAATATTCTCCACATTTCGATCCATGTCAAATTTCCTCGTTTATTCTCCCTCCCTTCTGCTAGATTTCCGTTGAACTGAAACTCTTTCGCGCATCCTATTCGCGATCATACATCTCTTTAAGCAGCATATCAAAATGCTCCTCTAACAGGAGAGTGGCTTTCGTGCAGTCTCGGTCTGTTATCGCTTTCAAAAGGCCATTATGCAGCTCAACGAGTTTCCAGGCTCGATTAGGATCTTCGTCAATGAATTCCCTGCGCATCTTAATCCAGAGGGGTTGACTGGTGGCGTCGAGCAATTCAGACATGATTCTTTCTATGACACGATTCTTAGTAACATTCGCTATAGCAGCATGAAAATCTCTTCCATGTTCGAGGTAAGGTTCAAAGCCGTCTTTGAGCACTAGTTCATATATACTATTCCAGGTTTTCTTCAAGTATAGAATGTCGGCGTCTGTTGCGGCCTCGATGGCAAGTCTAACAACGCCAACCTCGGCCGCCTTTCTAGCCTGCAGAATTTCAAGCGGGCTATCTGTTTCTTCCAATATGCCCATGGCTCTGATTTTGAGATCTTCGTTAACAACATCTATGCAAACATAGTTTCCATCACCGGGTTGGCTCTGGACAATGCCCGCAATTTGAAGAGCACAAATTGCTTCCCGTACCGAAGGTCGACTCACTCCCATCTGCCCCGCAATAACACGCTCGGATGGCAACTTAGCCCCAACTGCAACCTTGCCGCTTCTTACCATCTCAACGATTTGATCGGCGATGATTGAGCTTTTCTTTTCAAACTTTGCTGGGGAAATTCTTCCGAACTTCATTCATTTCTCCCAAAAAACTGGACAACCTGTCTTACCGGCCTGACCAATTTATAAAACTTCGTTGTCTTTGTCAAGAAAAAAATTCGGCTTTCTACACAATACAGAATTGAGATAAATTCCTTTTAGAATCTGACGGGTTACATCTACTACAGGTCTGCCCAGAGGGTTCGCGCTTCACGTAAGTTCATGTAAGAAAGATGCTAATCGAGGCGCTGAGGACAGAAAGAGTGAACGGGTTTCTCAGGAGATGAGTTTACTTCTTGAAAAGAGACATAAATTGCTGTTTGAAGCATAGTAAGGTGGCCTCACGACCTCTAGCTCTTCCAGACTCCGCCCCGCTTTTAGCCCTGCTTGTCAAACCATTTAACGAATGAACACATCGGAGCGCGCTTCATGCCCGTAATCCGTAATCAAAATGCTTCACAAAAAATAAGAACACCTCATAGGTGCACTGTTCTTTGACAATATGGTAAGCCATGATTAAGAGGGTGTGAGCTAAAGCAAGGGTCGCTCTCTTTTTACCTCTTCGAGAAGCTAAACGATGATATCTGGCTTGGAAATACATTCTTTTAGGCCCGGAAGCTCCCCAGACCGATTCGGTTAAGCCACTTTTGAGCCATTTATTGCCTGGAGTGCTCCTTCTCCACTACATCGTTTGCCTGCCCTCTCATGATTTCCAGGGCTAACACCTTCCCAGGAGGACAGATGAGCATGGGAGTGGAATTGGGTCATAACCACTCCGATTTCGGCAATGATGGTTTCAAAAGACTTTTTTTACACCGGGAATAGTCTGGAGCCTCTCCGAAATCTCATGATAAGGTTCCATCTTACGATCAATTTCTTGGTTGAGCTTTTCAATCGCTTCATCGTAGGAGGCAACCATCTGGAGGGAGATCTTGAACAACACTCGGTGATGATCGGTCAGGATTCCTTCCAGGGCCATTTCTAATTCAGAAAGCTTACTGCGAAGACGACTTTTGGCCAGTCCAGCCATCTCCTTGGAAGTCAGGTCATCTTGGATCAGATGCTGGATCATCTCCTGAGCCGATTGACCATGGATATCGGAGACGACAGAGGCCAGTTTAATATTGGAATCCTCGAGAAACTTCTGGAGACGGTTGAGCTCGGGGACCTCTGTTGAATTAGTTTCTGCCGATAGCGGGTCAGATCCCGAAGTTCACAGATGGGCTTGGGTGGAATGAAACTACCTTTGATGAAACCATGGCGAGGAAGCTGGGCAATCCACTCGCAGTCCTTGACGTCGGTTTTCCGACCTGGGACATTTTTAATATCTCGGACATAGGCCAGAATCACTTCGATGCTCTCTCCCAAGATGTTGAAGACAGGCTTCCAGTAGACTCCGGTGCTCTCCATGGCAACATGAGTGCATCCCTGACTCTCTAACCAATCCTTACAGGCCAAAAAGTCTCGGGGCATGGTGGTAAACGTCTTAATGGTCTTTTTCGCTTTCTCGTGAGGTTTCCCGACCATGAGCCAGGCGGCAATGGTTTTCTTGTGGACATCGATCCCGCAACACCTTTCCAGGATGGCTTCCATAGGAAATCTCCTATCTGGAAAGGGGGTAGAACATGGTTGAAAAATTTAACACGCGTGCTCCCTATCGGGACAACAATTCGCGGTGCTTCCGATCTACCCAGGTCAGTTTGGACATCGGGGTATGACCACCAAAATTCTACCCCTTTCTTCCTCCCACAGAAAGGTTATAATATATGCCGTTATAGTTCAATAATTTTCATCCTTCGTAGTGCCCTTGTTGGGCATGAGCGTTTGAACAGTACTGAATAAATGAACTGAATCTGTGGGTCGATGATCCAACCCAACGAGAAGGGGATACAATGATGCTCTATCGAAGTGGACGCCATTTCCTTCAGATCCCCGGGCCTACGAATGTCCCGGACCGGGTACTCCGGGCCATCGAGCGGCCCACCATCGACCACCGGGGCCCGGAATTCGCACGCCTCACCCTCGAGATCCTTGAAGGACTGAAGGAGATATTCAAGACCTCTGGCACCATCGTCATCTATCCTTCCTCCGGGACCGGGGCATGGGAGGCCGCTCTCGTAAACACGCTCTCCCCTGGCGATAAGGTCTTGATGTTTGAGACCGGCCATTTTGCCACCCTTTGGCGGAACGTGGCGGTCCGAATGGGTCTCGAGGTCGATTTCATTCCGGGCGATTGGCGCCATGGCGTAGATCCTGCTGTCGTTGAGACAAAGCTTGCTGAGGATCGGAGCCATCGGATCAAAGCAGTGGCTGTTGTCCACAACGAAACTTCTACAGGGGTCACAAGTCTTGTCCCCGAAGTGCGAAAGGGCATCGATCGTGCCAACCATCCAGCCCTTTTGATGGTCGACACTGTCTCGTCTCTCGCCTCGATCGATTACCGGCACGATGAATGGGGCGTGGATGTCACGATAGGCTGCTCCCAGAAGGGTCTGATGTTGCCCCCCGGGCTGGGGCTCAATGCGATCAGTGAAAAAGCCTTGACGTCATCGAAGTCGGCCAAGCTCCCCAAGTCTTACTGGGATTGGGAGGCAATGATCCGCGATAACGAAGCAGGCTTCTTCCCCTACACCCCTTCCACCAATCTCCTCTACGGTCTCCGGGAATCCCTTCAAATGCTGCTGGAGGAAGGCCTGGACAATGTTTTTGCCCGCCATGCATGCCTCGCTGAGGCGACACGCCTGGCCGTCAAGGGGTGGGAACTTGAATTGCTCTGCTTGAATCCGGAGGAATACAGCAACTCTCTTACCGCTGTATTGATGCCCGAGGGACACGACGCGGACACCGTTCGAAAAATTGTGTTAGAAAGGTTCAATATGTCCCTGGGGACCGGTCTGGGAAAGTTGAAAGGGAAGATCTTTCGGATTGGTCACCTGGGTGACTTCAATGATCTGATGCTGGCGGGAACCTTATGTGGTTTAGAAATGGGTCTTGCCATGGCCGGCGTCCCCTTCTCCAAGCGGGGCGTAGCGACTGCCCTCGAATACCTTGCAACCCATTGACCCCGTTAGAATGCCCAACCATTCCTGCCAGGGATAAATGATTAAGCCTTCGATTCCTCACAGATAGGACATGGTCAAAGCCATCTCCTTTCTAACGGGGCTCACTTAAAAAGCAGATAGATCGCAATAAGAATGACGAAGAGGGCGAACAATTTCCTGAGGCGATAGGGGTGTGTTCTGAAGGAGACATAGGCGCCAACTCTCGCCAGGAGGAGGGAACCGATAGCCAGGGCAATCCCACGATAGAGATCAACGAATCCGACACTCCATTCGGGAAGGCCAGGCCGCCCCATCCCATTGATCATATAACCGATGACCGAAAATAGGGCCGTAACGACAATGGCCGCACTCGATGTCCCGATGGCCAGTTTTATGGGCATATTTAAGAATTGATACATAATCGGTATCGTAAAAACTCCGCCACCGATCCCTGCCAGAGCAGAAACGATCCCTGCTGCCAACCCGACTCCCACAAGACCCAGGGGCTTTGGTCTCTCCACCAGCTCAAGTCTCTTTTCGGCTTTTACCTGGCTCTCCGTCAGCATTCTTACGGCTGCCGTAATCACAATGATAGCAAAAGCAATGCGCAAATGCCTCCCGCTCAGGGCCGCGGCAACTTTCGCCGTCGCAAAGGCTGTCACGACGCTCGAAAACCCAATCAAAACGGCCGCCCGCCATTCAATATTTCCCTGCTTCTTTTGCTGATAGGCGCTGGTCGTTCCGCTGAAGATAACAACGAAAAGACTGGTCCCGATGGCGAGATGAGTAAGGATGGATGGAGAGATCCCTAAATGTTCATAGCTTAAGATCAGGAAAGGGACCATGACAAATCCCCCGCCCACACCGAACAACCCGGCCAGGAACCCGACCCCGCATCCAATGACAATGAAAAATAAAAATTCAGTCAAGGCCATGATTTTGATCTAAGATGTAGGATGTAAGATGTAAGGTTTCGACAAAACCCTGTTGAAGATACTATATCTTCGGGCGGCTACTATCCAAATACCATCTTCCATCTTCTATCTTCCATCTTCCATCTTGTTTTATTCGTAGCGCAGCGCTTCAATCGGATTGAGGAGGGAGGCTTTTCTTGCCGGATAAAATCCAAAGAAGACACCCACGGACCCCGAAAAGAGGAAGGCCAAGAAAATAGCATTTAATGAAAAAAGAATAGGCCATTGAGTAAAGGTCGATAAAATCAGGGTGCCTGCAATTCCAATCCCTATCCCGACGATCCCCCCAATTAAGCTGAGCACCAATGATTCAATAAGGAATTGGAGGAGGATATCTCTCCCTTTTGCGCCAACCGCCATTCGAATGCCTATCTCTCTCGTCCTTTCTGTCACCGAGACAAGCATGATGTTCATAATCCCGATGCCTCCGACGATCAGTGAAATGGAAGCAATGGCCCCTAAGAGAAGAGACATCACCCTCGCTGACTGCTCGGCGCTCGACATTACCTCGGTGAGGTTTCGCACCGTGAAATCGTTGTCCTGGTTGGGCTGGATACGGTGCCTTTGACGAAGGAGGTCTGTAATTTGATCCTCTGCTTCCTTCACAACGCCGGGCCCTCTTGCCTGTATAGCAATGACCCTTACCATCCCTGGAAATTGCATCCCGAAGAGTCTCTTCTGAGCTGTGGTCAGGGGAACGAAGATGGTATCATCTTGATCCTGTCCCCAGGTCGATTGGCCTTTGGGTGCGAGCACACCGATGACCGTGAAAGGAACTTTCTTAATCCGAACGATCTGTCCAATCGGATCGACCCCCCCGAAAAGATTTTCCACCACCGTTCTTCCCAAAAGACATACTTTGGTTGCCCCATCGACGTCCTGTTGGGTAAAAGGTCTCCCTGCGGCAAGGGGCCACTCCCTGATTTCAAGAACTTCAGGAGTTGATCCATTGATAATCGTAGACCAGTTCTGATTCCCATAGACCACCTGGGCAACTCCCGTAAGGGTGGGAGCCGTATATTTGACAGAGGGAATTTCATTCAAAATCGCTTTTGAATCTTCGACGGTCAGCGTGGGGACCGTTCCCGACCCTCCCCGGAACCCCCCGCTCGTGGAACTTCCGGAGAGAACGATCAGAAGATTCGATCCCATACTGGCGATCTGCTCAGCAATTCTTTGTTTAGCCCCAGAACCCACCGCAATCATGGCAATGACCGCACCTACCCCGATGATGATCCCCAGCATGGTCAGGGTGGACCGCATCTTATTCACCATTAATGCTCTTAGCGCAATTCGAAGGCTCGCAAGAAGTCTCGTCATCGATTTTCTGCCTTGCTCACTGCCGTTCTCGGAGAAAGATTCTTCCGATCATCCACGACCTTCCCGTCCTTGAAGAGGATCACCCTTCTCGCAAAGGAGGCAATATCTGGTTCATGGGTGATCATAATGATGGTAATCCCCATGTCTTGATTCAGCCTTCGAAAGATCCCCATCACCTCTTCGCTTGTTTTCGAGTCGAGATTGCCAGTGGGTTCATCCGCCAACAGAATAGAAGGTTGGTTCACCAATGCCCGGGCAATAGCAACGCGTTGCTGCTCACCTCCTGAAAGCTGGCTGGG
>Ga0214473_10002590_pt1 | contig 22194 bp, 18 predicted proteins | sample RVTome_7_FD_203509 | JGI IMG/M metagenome (GOLD analysis project Ga0214473, IMG submission 203509) | Soil microbial communities from uranium-contaminated site in the Upper Colorado River Basin, Wyoming, United States - RVT98D197 | ecosystem: Environmental > Terrestrial > Soil > Contaminated >... | reverse complement strand
AGACCGATCACAAAGGGAAGGAGCATCAGGACAGCCACCGAAATCCACAGACCTTGGTTGCGGTGAAGCAGCCCCGCTGGTTTACGAGAAGAAGTCATGTTTTCAGCCATGGTCACTCCTTCTTCCCAAGCAAACCGTTTGGCAGGATCAGTAAAACAATCACCATTAAGAGCACAGTGGAAGCCGGGACCAGGGGAGGGGTGGGTTTAAAGATGATATCAGTAAATGGGATCGGAATACCGATGGCACCATATTTAATAATGACTTGCTGGATCAATCCAACCAACAGGGAACCAAGGGCAGCACCTGGATAGCTGGTGAGGCCTCCAATGGCCAGGGCGATCAGTGCATTCAGAAACAGACTTTCTCCCATTACATTCGAAAGTCCCATCGAAGGGGCAGCCAGGACGCCCCCCAAAGCTGCCAACCCCACTCCCAGGGCAAATACCAGGGAAAACACCCTGCGGACATTGATTCCCAGGGCTTCGACCATTCCACGGTCTTGAACACCAGCCCGGATGATCATACCCAAACGAGAGCGTTTAAGCAGGATCCATACCGCCACGAGTACCAGAACACCAACCAGGGGGATGAATATTTCGTTATACACCCGCACACGTCCATCGAAGAGTAAAAAAGTCGAGCACTGATGCTGCAACCATGCTCCCAGGGAAGTGGCCGGGCAACCTTCCCCTGTACCGCTGAATAGGGCAGGTTTTGGCATGATAAATTCTGTTCTGCCCCAGATGGCCCGTACAACCTCGATGCCTACGGCACTCAAACCAAGCGTCAACATGAGTTGGTAAATCGGGCGTGAGTAAAGCGGTCGGATAAGGGTCGATTCCATCAATGCACCTAAGCCTACACCACTCAATGTGGCTACCAATATGGCGATTAGAAACAGCCAGGTAGTATTGATGCCAGTTAAAAAATTTGTCAGGGCATCGTTGGCAACAAAGATGATCAGGCCTACCCCCAGGACAATGATGAAGACTGCAAACTGACGCCAGTTCAAACGCCCGGCTGTCAGGACCTTACTTCGTTTGAAGAGTGAGATTCCAAAGGCTCCCAACATGCTGGCCATAAGGATCCCACCTAGAACCAGTACAGGTGAGCTCTCAAATGATTTAGCAGCAGGTAATACCAATAAACCTTGATCTGCCATGAAAGCATATGTGCCGGGGGTTTGCGAATATACTTGCAAATCCCATCCCGTTACCGGGAAGCGGGGCAGGACAAGCAACAACAATCCGGCAGCCAGCAGGATGCCAACCCATGGAAGGATGCGTGTCCAACGGTTCATTGGCAGACGCTTGCCCAGCTCGATCCACAACCCTGAAAGCAGGAAACTGCTGAACAAAAATGCCACCAGAGGAATCAGGTCCACGAATGTGTCCGGACGTACGTATACTGTCCAACCTATGTAAGCACCGATCATGAAAAGCGTACCATGTGCCAGGTTAAGCACATCAAGTAAGCCAAAGATCAAAGAAAAACCAGAGGCAACCAGGAAAGTCACTGACCCAACAGAAAGACCACGCAGCAAGGTGATCACCCATTCATTGGTCGGCATACCGCGTGCAGAGAGAATGAAGAAGAAAATCAAGACGACCATAGTTACCCAGAAAAGGAGGTTCTTTCGGAAATATACTTTCATCACTGCTCCTTTACGCCGCACCGAGATAACGATGGATGGCATCATGGTCATTTACCAGGTCACTCATTTTTCCATCTATGACTGAGCGCCCTTCTTCGATGATGATATAAAATTCTGCCAGTTGGCTGGCAACCAAGAAATTCTGTTCTACAAGCACAATCGTGGCCTCAGCCGACAACTTGCGGATGGCTTCCATTAAACTTTCGATCAGGACAGGCGCCAGACCTTCACTCGGCTCGTCAATCAACAATAAACGGTTATCTGCCACCAGGGCGCGCGCAATAGCCAGCATCTGCTGCTGCCCCCCAGATAGATTATTTCCCGAAAGGGCGATCAACCGGTTTAGATCAGGGAACAGAGTGAAGATCATTTCCTGTTTACGGGCATAGTCGCCTTTTCTTCTTTCAGCGATTTTCAGGTTCTCTTCCACACTTAAGTCGCGGAAAATGGCCCGGTTCTCCGGTACAAAACCTATTCCCAGCGAGGCGATATCGAACGAACGCATCCCGTGGATCTCTCGACCATCAAATATCACCCTGCCTTGCGTGGGAGGGGTAAGTCCAAGAATACTTTTTAAGGTCGTGGTTTTACCAGCTCCGTTTCGTCCCAGGATGGCAGTGATTGACTTCCTGGGGACGCACACATCCACCCCCTGGAGGATGTGGTATTGGCCGATGAAGGTATGAATGCCTTGAACTTCGAGAAGATAATCCATGGTTTACCCTTTTAGCTTATATAAGCCACCTAGATAAGCAGTCTGGACCTCGGAATTAGCGGTGATCTCAGATGGCATACCTTCCGCCAGGATTCGCCCCTGGTGCATGACCGTAATCATATCTGAAACGCTCATGACCACGTTCATGTTGTGCTCCACAAGCATGACAGTTTTGTTGCCGTCACGCTGTATTTCTTGGATAAGCGCGATCAATTCAGGCACTTGTTCAGCCGCCATACCAGCTGTCGGTTCATCAAGCAGCAACACTTCCGGGTCGGGCGCCAGGATCATACCCAGTTCCAATTTGCGTTGATCTCCATGCGGCAATGTCCGAGCGGGGGAATTAGCTCGCTCAATCAACCCAACGCGCTTGATTACTTCCCAAGTACGTGCCACGTAACTCTCGAATTGCATGGCATCGCGCAGGAAATTAAAATTGTCCCTACCAAGAGCCTGACAGGCAAGGCGGATATTTTCGAAGACCGTAAGGTTGGGGAAGATATTGGTGATCTGGAAAGACCTTCCGATACCATAGTGGATCGTTCGATGGACAGGTTGATGAGTGATATCCCTGCCCTTAAAGATCACCTGACCACTGGTTGGTTCGAGGTTGCCACTTAGCAAATTAAAGAATGTGGTCTTGCCAGCGCCATTGGGTCCGATGATGGAATGTAGCGTATTACGGCGTATTTTTAAATTGACGTTATCAACTGCTACCAGAGCCCCGAATTCCTTACGAAGATTGATGGTTTCAAAAATGATTTCTGGCGCCATGGCACCTTCCGAATAGAACCGGTCAGTCAAAGCAAAACGCGGTGTCTTTCATGAAAAAAGGGTTCTGCGTCTCGCTTAGGATGTGTACAATCAAGAAAGGTTCCCAGGGGTCTTACGACCCCTAGGAACACAATTCCAAGTAAAGGTAATTTATTGCCCGGATAAACTGCCGTAGGGTAAGTCACCACAGCGGTCTTTCAAGTTCTCGGGGAGCAAGCAAGGCGGCTCGGGACGGGTGGTCTCTACATATTCATAGAAGTTGGCATCTGGGTCGGTGAGGTTCAATAGCTTGAGGATATACATATCCTGGATGGCAACGTGGTCTTCGGGACGGACGTTGATGGTACCCTTTGGACCATCGAAGGTCATACCTTCCATTACAGCTACCAGCGCATCACCATTAACATCGCCATCGGTAGCCTTTATCGCCTCAATTGCCATGATAGCCGCATTCATTCCATCTGCGTCGAATAGGTCAGGCATCACACCGTAACGTGCCTTGTCCTGGGCTTTGAGAAAATCATTGGCAGGGTTTTGCGGGGCGGAGTAATGATAAAGAATACCGTTCGTACTGCCAATGGCGTTGCCGTACCATATCGGCATGAGCACATTATCAATGAAAGTGGCACCCAGGGCCATACTCTCAATTACACCCAGATCGGTGGCTGCCTGCATCAAAGGCACAAAGCCGGCACCGGCCCAGGTGACGATGTAGGACTCAGCCCCGGAGTTCAAGATTTGCTCCATGTAGGGGGTGAAATCGGTGGTGTCGAGCGGGGCAAAGATGTCATCAGCCACGAAAGTACCGCCGCCCAGCCCGCAGGCGTCCCTGAAGGAAGCTGCTGAACCACGACCGAAAGCGTAATCGGGAGCGATCTGAACGAAGGTCTCGTACTCCTTGTTCAGGTAGAGGCACTCATTGATAGCATCCTGGTAGTTGTTGCGGCTGGTTCGGAATGTGTACTCATTGAAATTTACACCGGTAATATCATTGGCAGCTGCGGGTGCTACGATCAAGGGGATCTTGTTCTCGAGTGCAATACCCTGCAGAGTGGCGGTGGCAGCGGATGAAACAGTTCCCACGAGGATACTGACCTTTTCCACATCGATCAATTCACGTGCGAGGGTAGCCGTGGTGTCAGGGGTACTCGCGTCATCGCGGACAAATACCTGGATCTCGCAGTCACCTAGCATAAAGTTGTTCTGCTGAGTTTTGGAAAAGTCGAAAACATCCCCAGCGGATCCGGAGGCACCAGTCGCGTATTCCATGCCAAGCATGAATGAGCGCAAGATCATGACACCGTAGATTGCCAGGGCACCGGTTACATCCGTGATTAAACCGATCTTGATCGGTTCTGCACAAGAGAATGCGGGCACTTCAGTCGGGGCAGCGGTAGGCACTTCGGTAGGTACAGCGGTGGGAGGTACCTTGGTAGGCTCAGTTGTGGGTGGCACCTCGGTTGGCACAGCGGTGGGTGCTTCGGTTACAACTTGCGTCGCCGCCGGGGCGCATGCTGCCAGCAAGAGACTTGCTACTATGATCATGCTAAATACTTTATATATTTTCATTTTACTCCTCCTAGAGTATGAAATAGATTTGGGTAATAATGATTGATAAATAAGGAAAATTTGTTTGAATTGCACCTCCTATTTTACAAAATCTATTATCGCCTGAGAGGCTGCTTCAGGGACTTCCATCGGGAACCAATGCCCCGCATTGGGAAGAGTGACTACTTTACTGTTGGGGATCCTGGCAGCCAGCAGATCTGCGTTGGAAGGGGGAACTACTTTATCGTAAGCTCCGAAGAGGATCAAGGTCGGGACTGTAATATTGGGAAGTTTGTTCTCGAACGACGCTGCTTCCGATATCAGCGCCAGCCCGATAGCCATCTGTGCCCGGTACCCAGCCAGGTCAACCGGGTTGGTTATACGCCAATCCAGCCACTCCTGGATGATCTCGGGGTGGGCCTCAGCAAACCCGGGTGCCGTGCTGACCACCAGACCGTTTTTGAAGCGCGTGATAGGGTCGCTGGTCATGTCTGATAGCACCAGCATGGCTTCCGGTGTGACCGGCACATGATGCGGACCTCCGAAATTGGTTGAACTCAACACCAGCTTGCTGACCTTCTGAGGGTACGATAGCGCAAGCTCCTGGGCAATGAAACCGCCCATGGAATGCCCCATCACCAAGCCCGATTCGATCCCCAAGGCATCCAGTAACCCGGCAGTATCAGCAGCTAATAAGCCAGCGGTATAGGGTCCAGCCGGCTTATCCGTTCCGCCAACACCACGGTTGTCGAATGTAATCACCCGTAAATGCCTGGCAAGGTACGGCAACATACGATGCCATTGCCAGGCTGGATACCCCAGCCCGGAGATTAAAACCAGGGGTGTGCCTTCCCCTTGGACCTCGTATCGGATATTAATTCCGTTCGCTGATATTTTTGGCATTCTTCCTCTATCTCACGCAAGGCTTGAAGATCGTTCGCCGAGAAACATTCTATGCAATTCGGCTTTTATCACCTTGCCATATGGAGAATAAGGCAGGGATTGAATGAATTCAACTCTTTTGGGAATCTTGTATTTTGCCAGGCGACCCTGACAGAATTCCAACAATTCATCACTTGACACTCGGGCTCCTAGTTTGAGGGCCACGATCATCAGTCCTAGTTCCCCCCATTTCTCATCTGGTTGACCGATCAGCGCTGCATCTGCTACCGAGGGATGCTCGCGGAAGATCGCCTCCACTTCGGCAGCATAAATATTCTCACCTCCACTGATGATCATATCCTTGTAGCGCCCAACGATATAATAGTACCCTTCGTCATCCGTGCGTGCCATATCGCCAGTGTGGAACCAGCCTTCTTTGAGTGCGTTTACGGTCGCTTCAACATTGTTCCAGTATCCACTGCAGACTATCGGGCCGGAGATGATTAATTCGCCTGTCTCGCTCTCAGCCACATCGCAGCCAACTGCATCGACCAGCCGAATGCGACTGTGAAAGATCGGCTTCCCGACTGACCCGGCTTTACGCAGCGCATCTTCATCGGTCATGGTAAAGCAGTTCACACCGACCTCGGTCAATCCATACCCCTGGCGCAGGACCACCCCTTTTGATTGACTCCAGGCTTTGATCAAAGAAGGGGGACATGGTGCTCCACCACTGATGAAGAAGTGTACATGTCTGAAATCCGCCTCTTTGAAATAGGGTGAATTCATCCATATCTGGAACAAGGTCGGCACGCCCAGGATAACACTGCATTCATTCTCGACGATGAGCTTAAGGGTTTCTTCCGGGTCAAAGCTACGTGCCAGTATGATCTGCCCCCCTATGTAAATCAAGGGGACCAGGAAAACGAACAATCCACCCGAATGGAACATGGGTGTAAGGATCGGGGAAATATCTTTTTCACTCAATCCCCACGAAACAACCGTGTTGATGGCATTCCACAGGATCTGGCGATGGGGTAGGATCGCCCCCTTGGGATGGCCGGTGGTTCCGGAGGTATACAAGATACAGTAGGCATCTTCTGGGCTCAATTCAGGACGCAGCGGATCCGATTCTGAGGCCTGACTCAGTAATTCTTCATAAGAATGTGCGCCAGGGATATCAGCACCTTCCAGTGAAATGATCACTTGAATATCCGTGCTTAGACGGATTTCTTCAAGCAGCGGGGCAAACTCAGGGCTGCACATCAGCACCCTGGGTTGGCAATCATTGACGATATATGTCAACTCCCGGGCAGTCAGGCGCCAATTCAAAGGCGCAAAGACCGCGCCGATCTTCCCCAAGCCAAAGAGCAAGTCAACATAGGGTAGACAATTATGCGCCAGAATGGATACTCGCTCCCCTTTCTGGAGGTCGTATTGTTCATGCATAAAGTTGGCAAGACGATTGGCGCGTTGATTGAGTTCCGTAAAGGTATATGCCTGCCCGGTATGTACATCGTACAATGCCTGGCGGTTGGGGGTAAGGGTGGCGCGTGTGCTTAAAAGTTCGGCTGCGTGCATGATCAACCTTTCAACTGATCCGGTCTTTTAGGTACCAATAACAATCCCGCCATCTACGCTTATGATAGCTCCTGTGATAAAGGAGGCTTCAGTGGAAGCCAGAAACAGGTATGCATTGGCAATATCACGCGGCTCACCCAAGCGTCCCAACGGAGTTCGGGCTTTCATGCCATCCAAGATTTTTTCCGGCATAGCCCTGACCATCTCAGTGGCCGTAAAACCGGGTGCAACTGCATTGACGCGGATGTTGTACCTTCCCAGCTCGCGTGCCCAAACCTTGGTCAACCCTATCACACCAGACTTGGTGGCAACGTAATTGGTCTGGCCGAAGTTGCCATACAACCCGACGACCGAGGTAGCATTCAGGATCACTCCGCTGCCCTGTTGGATCATCACTGGAGCCACTGCCTGTGTGCAGTTAAATACGCCCTTCAAATTTACTGCAATAACCAGATCAAAGTCCACTTCAGACATCTGTCCAACGAGCTGACCTTCCTTAAACTTGACCAGCTGTCCATCGCGCAGGATTCCGGCATTGTTGACGAGCACATCAATGCGACCATGACTGACCATTACTGTATCGGTCCATTTCTGCACATCTTCGCGGGAGGCTACATTCACTTTATGGAAAGACGCCTCCGGACCAAGCAGCTTGAGTGTCTCGCGACCGGTAGTCTCATCCACATCGCAGATTACGACTTTGGCTCCCTCTTCAGCAAAGCGCAGGGCGGTGGCTTTGCCAATCCCTGCCGCTCCACCAGTAACCAAAACAACTTTATCCTTGAATTGCATCGCATTTCCTTTCTTGATGTATTAAGAATTTTTAGCTAAAAAATCCAGGATTATGCTATTGAATTCCTGTGGGCGTTCCCAGCAGGAGGCATGCCCGGCTCCGGGTATGATGTGCAGCTCAGCCTGTGGGATATGTTGCTTGAGAATAGCAGCATAATCTGGACCTTTCAACAGGTCCAAGGCACCCACTAGGATACAGGTGGGGCTTTTGACCTCGCTCAGCCGCGCGGTAAAATCAACATTTAGGAAGCATTCACACAGTCGGACCACAGCCGGGTAATCGAGGAAATCGAACCGTCCCCTGGCATCCTTGAGCAAACCGGGGTTAGCAGCAATGAACTGAGCTGAGAAATTCCACGGAACGGTTGCATTGAAGAACGCCTCAGCATCACCATGACGGGCTGCATCCAGCCAGGAGTGGACGATTATCTGTAGTGCTGGTCCAACCTCGCTGACTGTGTCTGCCAGGATCAGGCTCCTGACCCGTTCAGGGTATTTAAGCACAAACGCTTGCGCCACTTCACCACCATAAGAGATTCCGGAAATATGGGCAAAGTCTATCCCCAACGCAGAGAGCAAAGCAGCCAAATCGTCAGCATGCTGTTCCATTGAATAGGCATCTTCGGGATGTGCAGATTGTCCCTGCCCGCGGCAATCGTACTTCAGAAGATGGTAGTGACGGGTAAAAGTTTCTGTCTGGAAAACCCAACTACTGGCAGCGTTCATAATGATGCCATTGTTGAGTACAAGCACCGGATTTTCCGCCAGGCCCTGCAGGTCATAATACAATTCAATACCGTTCACATATAATTTGGACATTCGGTTTTTCTACAATACCATACCTTTGTTACCGGGCAGTTACAGAAGTTTAAATCCAGGAGTCCTCTCTACGTATTGAATTTCTGTTTCAGCTCGCGCTTGAGGATCTTCCCAGCTGCTGATATAGGCAATTCAGGCAGCAAGGAAACCGACTTGGGAACTTTGTACCTTGCCAGCCGATCTGCCATGAACTGTAAAAGCTCGTCCTCAGTGGTTGTGACCCCCGGCGTCAAAACCACGCAAGCCTTGCCTGCCTCACCCCACTTCGGGTCCGGCAGACCGATTACAGCACACATGTGCACAGCCGGGTGCTGGTAAAGCACCTTTTCGATCTCAGCCGGATAGACGTTCTCTCCTCCACTGATAAACATATCCTTCTTACGGTCGACGATATAAAAATATCCTTCCGAGTCATAACGCGCCACATCTCCAGTGTGAAAATAACCCCGCGCGTCAACCGCTTCGGCTGTTGCTTCAGGGTTATTGAAATAGCCCGAGCAATAGGAAGGCCCTTTCAGAACCAGTTCGCCTTCTTTATCCGGTCCGAGGAAGTTGTTCCTGTCATCAACAATGCGTGCATCCACGAAGAAGTTGGGGCACCCGATCGAGCCGGCTTTACGAATTGCATCCTCAGGAGCAAGGGCGAATATGCCAGGGCCAAATTCGGTCATTCCAAAACCCTGCTTGAAGCGGATCCCTTTCTCCGTTGTGTATTTCTCTACCAGCGAGACTGGTAAAGGTGCGCCGCCAGAGGTGCAGAAGCGCAAAGAAGACAGGTTGGCTTTTTCCCAATTGGGAGCCTGGGTTAATAACTGATACATGGTTGGGACGGCTGCAAAAACGGTGACATGTTCGCGCTCAAGTAAATCCAACACCTGGATGGAGTCGAATTGGTGGATGAGAATGGTCGTCCCGCCGAAAATCACCTGCGGAAGGGTGTAAACGAACAAGCCGCCCGTGTGGAACATGGGAAAAACATTCAGATAAACATCATTATGGGTGATATCGTGGATGACGGTATTGAGCGTATTCCAAGCGATCATGCGGTGCGAAACTTCAGCAGCCTTGGGCAGACCAGTCGTCCCGCCGGTGAAAATCAAGGCAGCTGTATCTTCAGCTTCGAGATTCTCAGTGGTGACCGGCGTATCAGGTGCTGATTGCAGAGCATCCTCAAATTTTATGCTTCCTGTCACCCCTTCACCATCCAGGTGCATAGGAATCAGCGGGTAACGGGAAACCAGCTGTTCGACACCATCCTTGAAATCATTCGAAAATATCAGCAACCTGGGTGTGGTATTGCGAAAGATCTCGAGCAGTTCCTGCCAGTGTAATCGCCAATTAAAAGCGGTATGGACAGCACCGAGCTTCGCACAGGCAAAGAACACGTCCAGGTGCTCATAACCATCTCTTGCCAGGATGGCTACCCGGTCACCCTTGGAAACTCCTTGTCCTAGGAGCCAGTGTGCCAGCCGGTTGGCACGTCGGTTTGCCTGCCAGTAGGTCAGACGCCACTCAGGATCTTTTCCTGCATCAATGAATGCCAGTTTATCAGGGCTGTACAACTCTCGCCGTGCGAGGTAATCACCAATATACATCCTTCACTCCATTTCTTCCGGTTGGTATTAATCCTGCCAACGCCAAACAGATGAGCCCATGGTAATTCCACCTCCACTGACACAAAACAGTATCACATCACCGGGCTCGGGACCTTTGCCCTGGGTGATGGCATCATCCAGAGCCATGGCAACACAGGGGGAACCCGTGTATCCCCATTTGTCCATGACCCAATGGGTCTTTCCAATGGGCTGCTTAATCAAGTCCATCATGTACTCGATCGTGCGCAGGTTGAGCTGGGTAAAATAGTATTGATCTACATCATCAAAGGTTAAGCCACCCTTGTCCAATGCCCCCTGCATCAGCTTAGGCCAGTACTCCGTGTTAAAAGTTTTTGGGAACTTGCGCACAAACTCTACCTTTTGGGGGCCATAAGTCGCCAGATTTTCTGGTGTGCATGGGCGGAAGGCACCACCGGTGTAAATGCCCAGGGCATCATGGAACTCACCCACAGCCAGGAAATTGCTGCTAATAAAACCAGGTTTTTCACTGATACCAAGCACCACCGCTCCGGCGCCGTCTGCGAATAGGTTGGCGGTTTTCTTGTCGGTAAAGTCCAGAAAACGGCTCATGCCGTACCCACCAGCCACCAGGATGTATTTCATTGAAAGATCAGTCATCAGATAGCGCGCTCCCTGGTCGAGTGCCATCACCCAGCCAGCACAGGCTGAGTTGACATCATAACACCCAGCCTTTTTAGCGCCCAATTTATACTGCACGACTATCGAAGTCGATGGCGACAGGTAATCGGGTGTATCCGTTGAAACGATTATCAGGTCAAGTTCCTCAGCCCGTAGTCTCCCGCGTTCCAGGGCTTTTTTGGAAGCTTCGGTAACCAGGTCGGAGGTGGTTTCACCGGGAGCCATCCAATGCCGTTCGCGGATGCCAACATTTTGTAAAAGCCATTCCGAGGTGGACTCACCCAGGAGGGCATCCACCTCTGCATTGGTGACAACACGCTCGGGTACATAACTCCCGGTGGCTAAGATCTTAATGTGGCGATTCATATCACCTTCCAAGATTTAAGAGATTCTGTCCCTGTGGTTTTACAGGATATAAAAATCCGGTATTAACTATCCACTTGTTCAAGCGGTACGAAGCGCCTGATGAAGGACTCGGCTTCTTTCCAGGAACTGAAATTCAACTCTTCATCGCTCTGGATATGGCGGATGATACCGTGATAGACCGGTTGGTCGGGGGAAGTTGCACCGGGATTGCTGACCACAAACCTGATAACGAATGACGAGATATTGGGTGGTGGATATATTGTCATCATCATCAGAATAACAGACGACAGTCACCAGCAAGTTACAACCCCCAAAAGACATCACTGTATTTACAGGCTACTCGATATTAATCAATGTTTGGTATAGGGTTGATGTTTCGGGGGATGGGTCGACGTCTAACTCTTCCCTCAGCGTCTGCACACAGCGCTGGTAGGTGCGTCCGACTTGTCCGCGGTCCCCTAGGCGACTATATGCCATCATCAGGTGGCGATAGGCACGCTCCCAGCAATTATCCTGGACCAGGATACGTTGGCATAGATCGATAACCTTGCCATAGTGTTGGTTTTTGAGAAGCAATTCGCTTACATGGTCAGCCGTTTCCAGGTAAATAGCTGCCAGGCGTTCCCGCTCTTCGGCTGCCCAGGTCTCGTAGAGTGTGTCGGGTAAGTATTCGCCCTGATAAACCTCAATCGCTTGCTGCAGGTGCTCCGGGTTCAGGTGTACGTTTTTACCAGCCCGTTGCACAGCATTAACAAATTGGTCTGCATCCAGCCTGATATCCGCATTCGGACGCAGGCCATATGTGCTGCCTTCTCGCAGGATGAATGCCGATTCACTGCCAGGGTCACGTTCCGGTTCGAGCACCTGATAAAGGGTGTTAAGCGTGCTCTTGAAATTACGATGGGCAGTCGCTGGGTCAGTCTCAGGCCAGAGATATTCGCAGATCTGGTCCCGGTCCAGCGGAGTCTGGCGGTGAGTCAGCAAAAGTTGGAGCAATTGGCGCGATTTTTCCCGACGCCAACTATTTGCCAAAATTGGTTCGGAACCGCGCCACACCTGGAACCCCCCCAGGGTTTGGATTCGTAGGCAGTAACCAGGATGGTATTCGATCCCGGTCAAGCTCATGCTTTCTAGTAGATCATTGGTGAAAGCTCGTTCCCAACCTTGCTGTCGGGCCATGATCAATAGTGGCACCAGGAGGCGTTCATCCGGAGGGCCTATCATAGATGGGCGCGTGAACAGGAACGTATAGCCTCCTTCCCGGCAGTCTGCCAGGACCTCTTTAAGAAGATGCTCCAATCGCGTGAACTGCTTTTGTCTGAACCACCCGAGACATAACCATAGGCGCGCGGCAGTGAGTCCAAATGGATCGCTGCACTCTTGAAAACCAAGCACTGCCCGGTTCAACCATTCTTCAGCAGCCTCATAGCGTGCAGACAGGGCCAGGCTGGCTCCCATTGTCAGACGGGTCATTGATGCAATCCATTCATCACCTGCCTGGTCGGCAATTTCGATCCCCTCCTGTGCATAGGACTGCGCCCGGCTGAGGTCACCCTGGTAGCCATAGGTTCGACATAATCCCCAATCTGCCTCCACCAACAAGCGGGGCACGACTAGTGAATGGCTGATCTCAACACTCTTCTCGAATTGCTCGCATGCACGCGCATACACATCTGCCTTTTGTGGAGTGATATTAACCAGCATCAGTGCGTGACCCTGGCGCATATGACCAACTGCTGTGATGAATGGCGATTGTAGCTCCCCTCCACGGCGAGTGCCCTCGAGTGCAGCCTGGTAGGCTTGTTCACCCAAGCCCATAAAGGAATAGATCAAGGATAAGAGCAACATGGTCTCACGGTGGGCACGGGGGGTCTGAACAGGTTCGAGGTGTTCAGCCTGGGCAAGGGCTTCCAAGCCATGGCGAGCCTCCTCCAGGCGCCCGGTGCGTAACAGGACGCGGAACCACAATTGGTCGTTCGACGGACCTTCTGCATGCAAAGCTTCAGCGCGTTGCCGCAGACTTTCAGCATCCTCCAATCGTCCGGCATTGAGTTTATTCTCCGCCAACAGTTCGAACAGGCGCACCTGCGACTCGCGGTCCTCAAAGCCATCACTTAAACGGATGGCTTCCTCGAGCAATTGCTCAGCCTTGCTAGGATTGACGGTATCCAGGTAAACGCGTGCCTGACCGCGCAAAGCCCGCGCTACGCCATCCTGCTGACCATGAGCACGCCAGATCGTTTTGGCTTGCTGGTACCATCCTTGAGCTTCTTCAAACCGGCTGTGCAAGCGGGCAAGCTCACCCAGCATGAACACCAGCATAGGATGCTGGTGAAGAGTCTCTGGAGGAAGGGCATCCAGATATAAAGCCAGGGTATCCAAGCGCCCGGCATTTAGCAAAGGTGCAGCAAAACCATCCAATATATTGGCCACCTCACCCCAGGCTTCTGCCGCCAGCAGGTGGTAGATCGTTTCCTCGAGCCGGTTTTTAGACTTAAAATAATCAGCTGCCAGGCAATTCCACATACTACGCTGCTCAGTGTTAGCCTGCTGACGTAGAAAATTATGAAAGATATGATGATAACGCAGGTTACCACCAGCGGTCTCAACCACAAACAAGTCCATCCTCTGCAGATAGGCCAGCATGGCTGCGGAATCTCCGGCAGGATTCCCGGCAGCCTTGCGTAGAGTATCACAAGCCTCGGGGGACAGTTCTTGAAGGATCGAGGTGATCAAAAGGAACTCGTGTATATCTTCAGGTTGGCATTCGAAAATCTCGTGGGCTAGCATTTCGAACAATGCTTCCAAGGAATTAGCCTGCCAGCGCAGTGGAATATCTAAGCCGGAAGAAGATTGGCGACGGGTGCTTTGCCAGATCAATTGCAAGGCGATTGCCCAGCCCTCTGTATAGTTGAGTAGTGCGTCCACCTCATCAGTACTCAGTTCGAGCGCATACTGGGTGGAAAACAAGGCAGCAATCTCATTGGCATTGAAAGTTAGGGCGGATTGATCAACGACCAGAACCTCCCCTTGGGACCGCCAGCGGGAAAGCGTTGGTAAGGCGATGTTTGGACGTCCGGAGAGCAGCACATGCAGGTTTCCGGGGGCCAGTCCGATCAAACGGTCAAGGATGTGGGCGACTTCCCCGGTTTCGGTTACCAGGTGAGCATCATCAAGAACGAGCAGGGTCGGCCTGGTTAGGTGTAAACTCAAAGCATTGTTAACCTGGTCGATCACCAACCGCCAGGGAAGTGGTCCATGGGTGCCATACCAGGCTTTCAGAAACTGGATCGGGAGATCTGGAATTTGTGGATATGGCTGCAAAAAAGCATAGCACAGGTGCAACAGGAAAACTAGCGGATCATTATCCTCCAGGTTGACCTGATACCAAACCAATGGCTGAAGCTCTCCTGCCAGTTCGGCCAGGGCTGTGCTCTTGCCATACCCTGCCCCAGCCTGCAGGATGGTCAAACGGTAATCCATGGACTGGAGTAATACCTGGCTAACACGTGGACGCGACAAGGTGCGGGCGCTGTGTGGCGGTGGGATAATCTTCGTGTGCAGGATGGTTGGAGAGGATGGCGCCAAGGTAAATTTTCTAGCTCGGATTATAAGGCATTTTTTAAGAAACTTTTAGCGGTCCTGCTAATTTCATGGAGAAGGTGAAAATGCTCATGAAAGAATAAAAACCCTAGTTAATTCTGGAAGAGACTGCTCGACTCTTTTTATTATCTACTTGTTAGCATTCGAGTAGGACTGGTGCAGCTATATGGCGGCTGGATATTTTTTTCATAAGCATTTTCCATCGGAGTTGTATTGTTAATCAAAGCATCTCGTATCGCCATTGGCTGGCCGTGTGTGACAGCCCAACCAGTCAGGTCCTCGCTAATGTTTAGGGAAGCGCGGCCGATTGTCCCTGGGGATAGCCCAGTGGTCGCCTTTAGAACCAACCGTTTGCCACCCTCCTCTTGTAGATAGATAGAGCATGAATCAACAGACAATACAGGTGAGGTAATCCTGGTGATTGCGTCGAGCGTATCCTCAAGTTTCCATGCGGCAGCCAGCGCGACGGTTATTTGACCCACAGCACGCATTTGGGTAGACTTCTGTTCTAGACTACGCTCAATGACATCCATCAAAGCTATAATAACACTCTTTCACAGGGTTTGACACTATTCTATAACTGAAGTTGTGGGGTTTTTTGGTATCGCCTTGGACTATGGTACGTACTTTCCTCCCCATGGGCGTTTCAAGGGCAGCGATACCATCACCCATTACCTCCACAGTGTATTCTTGGCGAGCAAGGTTGCACACCAGGGTTTCACGCTATGAGGGGTTGTCCTCAACAACTAGGATGTTAACCATAATCCTTCAACCCACGAAAGTTTTCTCGAAGAATTCCGTCAGCCAATATTGCCTGCCAGCTGGATGTACATCACGACGGGGGTAGATCCGGCGCAATCCGAGATGGTTCAGCTCAGGAATGGCCTACTTGTGCGCTACTGGCCGGCTGATTGGTACCCCCTCGCCAGAGCTCAGGTCGTGCCGGAAAATTCAGGTTAGCTCGATCACCTTACCCGCCTCGAATGACCTTTATCACCTTACCCACCTCGAATGACCTTTAAACCCCAGGATCCTCCGAATCTTTTGAACTGGTTTCGAGATTTTCACCCAAGTCGATCTGTCGCATACGATATTCCGTATAATCGGGCACGAGACGGTCGTATTCGCCATCCATCAGCGGCGAGGAGATCATGAAGTCAGCCGACGCTCGGTTGCAAGCAATGGGACTGTTCCACACCACAGCCATGCGCAAGAGGGCTTTGACATCGGGATCGTGCGGCATCGGTTCAAGTGGGTCCCAGAAGAAGATCAAGAAGTCGATTTCGTTATCCACAATCTTGGCGCCGATCTGCTGGTCACCACCAAGGGGGCCACTTTGGAGACGGTTGATTTTGAAGCCGAGTACACGCTCCAGGATTTCGCCGGTGGTACCAGTTGCATATACTTCATGATGCGCCAGGAGGTCTCGGTTGAATTTAGCCCATTCCAGGAGGTCACGTTTCTTGTTGTCGTGGGCTACGAGCGCGATCTTCTTGTCGTGTTCCATGACAATTTTTCTATGCATCATACAATATCTATCCTTTCATCGGCTGAAATATTCTTGATACCGTGGCGAACTGAGAAAACCGCCGTGTCCCCCTCAAGCTACCCAACACCGGCCTCTGCGGACAGGATTCGCCCTGCGGGTATACGGTGGGTTTTGGTAGAGAACGCTCTGGTTTGCAGAGGCGTCCTACCCGCGCCGCCCTGTCGCTAACACTTGCCATTAGCCTACATTGCCTGTAATTTTCCCCAACGCCTCCCCGAACTTCTTGATCTCCTCCACGGTGTTGTAGACCACCAGTTTTGTGGTACCGGTCCAACCCGCACCATGCCGCCCGTATCCTCCAGCTCTAAACGGGTGGTGACCTGTAGAGCATAGTAATTCCCATCCCAGACGTAGATATTGGCTTCGTCCAACTACGGAGTTTATCCTGAACGGAGTGAAGGACCATTCGGCGCGGGTGACTGTCTATCAGGATCACGAAGCAGTCTTCTGATCCTTATCGCTTGACAATATTATCGAGCAATGATATTATTCCGTTGTGATCGAATCTTTCGCGTCCAATGAGACGGAAAAGATATTTCATGGTCAAATATCGAAGAAATTACCGTTGGAAATCCAGCGAACCGCCCGTCGAAAATTGATTTACCTGGATGACGCAGAGGATTTACAGGATCTGCAGGCTCCACCAGGAAACAGGCTCGAAAAACTCAAAGGCGTTCTCGCAGGTCAGTACAGTGTTCGAATAAACGACCAATGGCGAATCTGTTTCGAGTGGATCGATAACAAGGCTAGAAACGTAGAAATTGTTGACTACCATTCATGAGAGATAAACCTATGGATGAAATTCTTTCCCCCATTCACCCAGGCGAAGTGCTTTTGGAAGACTTCATGAAGCCGCTTGGACTGAGCCAGTATCGGCTGGCAAAGGATATTGGTGTGACCCCGATTCGCATTAGCCAGATTGTCAACGGTCAGCGCGCGATTACCGTGGATACTGCCTTGAGACTGGCGCGTTATTTTGGCACCAGCGCGGCGGTCTGGTTGCGGATGCAGATACGCTACGATCTTGAAGTTGCAGAGAAAGAGCTACGCGAGAAGATCGATCGTGAGGTCAAAGTCTTGCAATAGCCAAGGCAAGCCGGAGTGGGCGATTGTTCCTTACCTATCTCAGCTAGAGAAAGAAAAGCGTAAAGGCTCTTTGGAAGTATTGACTGCCATCGCAAGAGCGTTAAAGGTTTCGCTAGATGATCTAGTATCCTTATAACTTGCCTTCTGCAATCCTCCCCAGCGCTTCCCCAAACCGCCAGATTTCCTCCACCGCATTGGTGGTACCGGGCCCACACGCACCCAGCACCCCGCACATACCTTCGAAGCTGCCCGTGCCGGTCTCGAACTTTCCGGGTAGGTCCTTGGGAGTCGGGCGGACCCTGTAAGCGGTCAGGCTGTCCAGCACTTCGAAGCCGAGGATGATGAGCAGCAGTCCCGCCACCAGCAAAACGCCAAAGGCGATGGTATAGGCGATAATGGGCAGAGTGCTGAGTTTGTCAATCCCGATGACAATCTGGTAGGCAGCCAGCAAGCCGGTGAGGAGTAAAAGGATGCGGTCAAGAATGGTCATTTTCATTTGGGAATCTCCCCCATCTCCCAAAAAGAGAGAGGGACTGGGGTAAGGGCTAAACGGAAAGTAATATCATCGCTGCCAGCATATACGGCAAGGCGTATTTAAACAACCCGAAGTTGATCCGTTCGGTCGGTCGGAAGACGCTGGCGACGGCTAGCAGGAATAGCCGGGCGGAAAGCACCACCAGCAGTCGGATGAAGCCCCATTGCATCCCGATCAGAATGCCGTCCGCGCTGATGCACAGGGCAGCAATCACGGTGGAGACAGCGGTGAGTGGCTTGAAATTCCGGGCTTTATGTCCGAGCATGCTCCAACTCACTTGTGTTGATAAATACCGGTAAAGGTTCAACCAATACGTTCTGCATATGCTTTTTCTCGGTCAGCTACAGAATACCTTTGTTATAGGCAAAGTCATATCAGTTTGGTTTGTGCAATAATTCTTACTTGTGGAGCAAAGATAAGCCCCTGAAACACCTGCCATATACCGAAACTTTAGGCTAAAAAGAAACTCCCAACACCAGATGTTGGGGGTGATATTATTAAAAGTATCGTTTTAGTGTAGTTTATACAATGAACGTATTGGGATCAGTGTAATTATTTTACTTTAATTCGGCATAGTTATATCAAAAATCAGAGCTGAGGTGAAAACCTGTTCAACTGCATTTCGGCTCGCTCAAAACGCTCATTACAAACTCGGATGAAATCAGTTGTTGCCCAGGAAAATTCACGGGTTGCAGGAAAAGTGCTCGTTCAGTGTGAGGAAGCCTACGCTTTCCACATAGCGCTGCCCGACCGCCCACACATCACAGGCAGAGATCGCGGTGGCAGCGAATAACCTAGCAGCTACATACGGGCTAGGGAAAGCACTCCAACTGCTGCCGCTCCACCGCCCAATCAAGGCCAGACCACCGCTATCCCCTACCGCCCAGGCATCGCCAGGTGACACCGCCGCAACCCCATACAACGCGCTGTCCGGACCATCACCACCGAAGCCGATGACCTCAGTCCAACTATTCCCGTTCCAATGCTCAATCAAACTGCCGGTCCTGAATGTAAACGGGTTCCTGGTTCTGCCCACAGTCCAGATGTCACTCGCTCCTGTAGAGGAAACAGCACTCAGGATACTGGAGAAGCCTTCGGGACTAGGGCTGGGGACAACAGCCCACGCCGAGCCGTCCCAATGCTCGATCAGGGTTTCAAACTCGACGACGCCCTCGTACCCCACTGCCCAGACGTCGTTCGGGGCGAGAGCTACCACACCGTACAACCCGTTATTGACTCCCGGCACATTGGCGCTGGGGATCACGCTCCAACTCGTACCGTCCCAGTGCTCAATAAGGGTCTTACTATAGTCGCCGGAGTTGGTTAAGCTGCCCACAGCCCAGATATCATTCGCCGAGTAAGCCGCGACTGCAGAAAGCTCATTGTGGCCCCCCGTACCAGGGCTCGGGCTTGGGACGGTGCTCCAGCTCGTTCCGTCCCAGTGTAGTATCAAGGTGGTCTGGTCGGGGGCCTGGCTGCTGGTAGCATTGCCCACGGCCCAGGCGTTCGAGGGAGAAATGGCGGTGACGCCGTTCAGCACATTCAGCCGCTTATACTCGTTAGGACTGGGTACGATACTCCAGGCCGCGCCGTCCCAATGCTCGATCAACGTCCGATTCTCGGTGCCGAACCAATAATAGCCTACCTCCCAGACATCGGTCGAGGAGTTCCCGCTCACACCATTGAGAATATTGTCGCCGACGCCGGCATTCGGGGCGGAGACGATGCTCCATTGTGAGCCGTTCCAGTGCTCGGCGAGGGCGTGACTGTTGGTGCCGACGCTCCAAATGTCATTCTGGTTGACCGCGCTCACCGCCCGCAAGAAGAATTGTATGCCGTCTGGACTGGTGTTATCGCCGGGGATCTGCACCCAGGACGCGCCATTCCACTTCAGGAGCAATACCTGCCCATAGCCCCCTGGAGCGTTGAAATCGCCCACGGCCCAGACATCATCCGTGGCGAGCGCATCAACTGCCCACAAGTAATTGAAAGTGACGCTGGGGTTCGGGCTGGGAACTACACTCCACGACGAGCCATTCCAGTGCAAGGTGAGCGTGACGGGGCCTGAGCCGAAGCTTGTCCATCCGACCGCCCACACGTCGTTGGCGGAAATCGCCACGACACCATAAAGGAGGGGAACGCTGCCTGCATCCGGGCCAGGGACGATGCTCCATTGTGTCCCATTCCAATGCAAGATGAGCGGCATGGAAGGGTCGGCTCGGCCGACGGCCCAGAGTTCGTCCGGCGAGCCGGGCACGACGGTCACCGCATTAAGCGTGTTATGTTGGTTAGGCACGTTCGGGCTGGGGACGACGCTCCAACTGGTACCATCCCAGCGCTCCACCAGCGTCTGGCTCAGCCCGTCAGCACCGACGTGGTACCCTACCGCCCAGACGTCATCACTTGCAATTGTGGCTACACCTAAGAAACGATTGCCCATGTCTGGATTCGGGTTCGGCACGACACTCCACGATGTGCCGTCCCAGTGTTCGGCGAGTGCCTCGCCATCGGAGCTACCGACCGCCCACACATCATTGGCGGAAACGGCACTTATGGCCAGAAGCTCGTTGTAATTGCTGGGGAGTGTGGGCGTGGTCACCATGGTCCAACTCAGACCGTCCCAATGCTGAATGAGCTGCTGCGCCCGGGTGGTCAGGTTGCCATAGCCCCCGACCGCCCACACGTCGTTAGAGGCGATAGATGCCACGCCGTAGAAGTAGTTGTGCGGCGAGCCTGTGTTGGGGCTTGAGACAACCTCCCAAACGCCGTCAGGATTGGGTTCGGAAGTGGGGGTTGCCGTGGGCGTCCCGGTCGAGGTAGGAGTTGGGGTGTAGATTGATGTCGGAGTTTGTGTCGGGGTGTAGATGGGTGTTGCCGTGGGCGTCCCGGTCGAGGTAGGAGTTGGGGTATAGATTGATGTCGGAGTTTGTGTCGGGGTGTAGATGGGTGTGTAGGTTGGTGTGGGGGTCTGGGTTCTCCTGGGACCGGCTTGTATGAGCGGAAGCCAGACGACTGACACCGCGTTGAGCTGATTCCCGTTTGGGGTCCGGGTTCCATTGGGACCTGCCTGTACGGGTTGAACCCGGGCGCCTGATACCATGCCGATGATAGCGCCAATGAGCAGCAGGATACCCAATGCCATTAGCGATCTTTTGGGATACTTCCGATTCGTGTTCATTTTATTATTTCCTGAAGACTTAAGCAATCGGGGATAGGTGTGATCACCAGGAAACAGGGAGTGCCATCGATGTCACTCGCATCACATGAATTGCCTTGTCATCCAATGTACAAATTAGTGTACATTTTTATTGTAAATCAAAATTCTTACGCAACTCTTAAGAGAGTATTAAGTTAATTGGTCTAATTTAAGCCTGGAGCGCGATACGGCGAGCAAAATGTTATCCCTTGAACTAGCTATCCATACCAAAAATGGAGACAATCTACAAACAATTTTGGTTACTTATTCGGTTTGTTCGTTAGAATGCCCCAAACACCTACTTTTTAAACAGGCTGATTTCTTTCACGACTATGATCCTAAACCATATTAGCCTCGGATGACTGTAGTTATTAAACGCGAGCGTGAGAAAATTAATAAGCGGTTATGCACATGACCACCAAGCCGATGCCCCGCCTTCGCAGTCACTAGAGCTATGATCTTAATAAAATCGTGCCCCCTTGATCGCTGCTTTCCGAAAATGGCTATTGAACGTTCCTGATAAAAGATTCCAACAACCAGCGGCTGATTTACGTAAGACATATGAGAAACATCTGCTTAGAATTGAGCGGATCTTTCAAAAATCACCAACCAAGAACAAGACAGACGGATCTGACACAGGATACAGCTAATCCTTCGCCTGAGGCTCCGCGTCGCTGATCCAAATCTTTAGGTAACACCAGCCGCTATCCTCCCCAACTCCTACCCAAACCGCCTAATCTCCTCCACGGTGTTGTAGACCACCAGTTTTGTGGTACCGGTCCAACCCGCACCATGCCGCCCGTATCCTCCAGCTCTAAACGGGTGGTGACCTGTAG
>Ga0214473_10002589_pt1 | contig 22202 bp, 20 predicted proteins | sample RVTome_7_FD_203509 | JGI IMG/M metagenome (GOLD analysis project Ga0214473, IMG submission 203509) | Soil microbial communities from uranium-contaminated site in the Upper Colorado River Basin, Wyoming, United States - RVT98D197 | ecosystem: Environmental > Terrestrial > Soil > Contaminated >... | reverse complement strand
ATGTCGGCGCGGGGCATTGCGATCCGCAACGCCAGCCCCGACGAGTAGTTCCCGCAAGGCGTCTTCCGGCAGGGAAGATGCTAATTCACCATGTGGCGCAATTTGTCGAGGGCTTGGCGGGCCAGCGTGTAGCGCGGCTCGATAGCGAGCGATTTCTGGAATAGCTCGCGGGCGTGACTGATGTGGCCTTTGGCCATGTAGACGCGTCCCAGATTGAAGTAGGGGAAGTGGCGCGGATCGTATCGTTTGGCGATCATGGCCTGCTCGAGCCAGGGGATGGCTTCGTCGAAGCGCTGCAGGTCAATGAGGTAGGCGCCGATATCGTTGTAGGGGTTGCCGAAGTCCGGGTCGACCTCGATGGCGCGCTTGCATTCGGCGATGGCCTCTTCGATTTTTCCCTGGAAGTGGTAGGTCCAGCCGAGATATGTGTGGGCCTCGGCGGTGGGATGCAGCGCCAGCGATCCCCGATAGAGCTCGACGGCGTTGTCCAGGTCGCCGTCCATCTGCGCCTGGAAGGCCTCCTGTAATCGTTGCAAAGCCTGTTCTTTTCGATCCGATGGCACACAGCACTGGTAGCACGGCGCTGGAGGTCTGTCAAACTGCCGGGCCGATCCGCCGGTTTCGCCGGGTAAGATTCAGCGAGCTTCGACGTCCTTCGCTCGGAAGATCGCTGTCGCCGCAGGTGAGCCGAGGAACCTCATCATCGCCGCGGCGGCCTGTGCATTGCCGCTCCTGGCCGCGACGCCGGCGGCGAACTCCGTGTACCCCTGGAATTCAGCGGGCAGGTTGCCGGCGAGTTCCAGGCCAGGAAAGAACCGGATCTCGGGCATCTGCGTCCACACTAGTTCCGCCTTGCCCTCGGCGACGTTCATCTGAGGCCGCCCCGGCTCGGCATCCAACATGAGCTTGGGCTTGACGGCCTCCGCAATTCCCAGGCTCGCAACGGCGCGATTGAAGTAATTGATGCTGGCCCCGGTGGGATTCATGGCGATGGATTTCGCGTTCAGAAGCGTCTGCTTGAGCGCTTCCGGCGTGCTGATGTCGGGCTTGCGGGCGCCGGCGCGAATGCCGATGCCGACTCCGGTGCGGCCAATGTCGGCGCGCGAGCCGGCTGCAACCGTTCCCTTCTGCATCAACGTATTGATGTTGTCAGACGAAAGGATTGCCACATCGAATGCCTCGCCTGCGTCAATTTTCCCCGTTAACCTCTGCGAGGAATCAAACACGATCGCCACCCTGCGGCCGATTGCGCGTTCGATCTGCGGACGCAACTCTTCCACGGCCGCCTTCACGCCATTGGAACACACCACGCGCAGCTCCGCGGTTTGCGCCGCAGGTTGCTGAGCAAAAAGGAAGGAGAATCCGAGGCTCGCCGCCAAGGCGGCTGCCGCAATTGTGCTGACCCGCATTGCCGTGTGCTTCACGATTCCCTCCCCGCTTCTTGCCGGCGTCGTGCACGATTCTCAGAGAAGGTTAGGCCGGAAGCAAGCACTATCTGACCAGGCCATCGGTTTCTGCTCTCTCCCGCCGCCTCAACTGCACCCGGGGCTGCTATATTTATAAAGGAGGGTCTGCGCCCTTTGGCATTTGGCACGGGCGGCGCTGCCAACTCAACGAAGTATGATTCAACTTTCGTCGGCGGGAAAACATTTTGGCGGCAAGACGCTCTTCGAGGGCCTCAACTGGGTCGTTGGTCCCGAGGAGCGTGTTGGCCTGGTCGGCGGTAACGGCACCGGCAAGACCACACTGCTCAAGATGCTGGCGGGGATGGAAAGCCCGGACCAAGGAGACATTTCCTTCGTCAAGGGCACCACCACCGGCTACCTGCCCCAGGACGGCCTGGCGCTTTCGGGGCGCTCGGTGCAGGAGGAGTGCCTCTCCGTTTTCGGCCATCTGCTGGACATCGAAAAAGAGATGGAGGCGCTCACGCACAAAATGGGCGAGCTGGACCCGGACGGCGAGGAATACGAGAAGGTCGCCGACCGCTACCACAAGATCGAGACGCAATTCCAGCACCACGACGGCTATCGCCTGGAGGCGCAGGTCGGAGAGGTGCTCAACGGCCTGGGATTTTCGCGCGCCGACGCGCAGCGTCCCACAGAAGAATTTTCCGGCGGCTGGCAGATGCGCGTGGGCCTGGCCAAGCTGCTGCTCACCAAGCCCAACATGCTGCTGCTCGATGAGCCGACCAATCACCTCGATCTCGAGGCGCGCAACTGGCTCGAGCAATATCTGCACGACTATCCCTACGCTTTCGTGGTGGTCTCGCACGACCGATATTTTCTGGACGTGACGGTGAATCGCATCCTGGAGATATGGAACAAGCGGACTTTCTTCTACACCGGCAACTTCGACCGCTACCTCGAGCAAAAAGCCGACCGCCGCGCACAGCTCGAAGCCGCCTACCGCAACCAGCGAGAACGGATCGAGCAGGTGGAAGCCTTCATCAACCGCTTCCGCTACCAGGCCACCAAGGCCAAACAAGTGCAGAGCCGGATCAAAGAGCTGGAAAGGATAGACAGGATCGAGCTGCCGGCAGAAGAGAAGATTATTCACTTTTCGTTTCCGCAACCACGCCCGAGCGGAAAGGTCGTGGCGGAATGCAAGGGCGTGGCCAAGAGTTACGGCGAAAAGAAAGTGTTCGAGGACGTCAAATTCGTCATCAGCCGCGGCGACCGCATCGCTCTGGTGGGCGTGAACGGCGCCGGAAAATCAACGCTTATCAAGCTGCTGTCGGGCGTGGAGACACCCACCAAGGGCGAATTCCGCCTGGGGCACAACGTGGAAGTGGATTATTTCGCGCAGGACCAGTACAAGGCGCTCGATCCCGACGCGCGCTTGATTGACGATATCGCCAGCGTCGCGCCCATGAATTCGAGCGGTCAGACGCAACTGCGCAATCTTCTCGGCTGCTTCCTTTTCTCGGACGATGAGGTCTTCAAGCGCATCGGCGTGCTTTCGGGCGGCGAACGCAACCGCTACGCGCTGGCGCGCATGCTGCTGCGCCCGGCGAATTTCCTGCTGCTCGACGAGCCCACTAATCACCTGGACATGCAGGCCAAGGACGTGCTCCTCGAAGCGCTGCGGAAATTCAGCGGCACGCTGGTGTTCGTCTCGCACGACCGCTACTTCATTGACAAGCTGGCGACTCGCGTTTTCCAGATTGAAAACGGCGAGCTGCAGGATTTTCCCGGCAACTACGAAGACTACCTGTGGCAAAAAGAGCGGCGAGCTTCCGGGGCATACGATTCATCCGGGAACGGGCAAGCTATCTTTGATCCAGGGGCGAGCGGGAAGCGCGCGGTGCCGGAGACGCCGGCCAAGAAGGTCAATCCCATGGTCATTCGCAAGATGGAAGAGCGCCGTGAGGAGTTGGAGACCAAGATCGCCAATTGTGAAAAAGAGATCACCGCGTATGAGCTGGAACTGGCCAACTTCAAGAGCGCGGAGGAATCCAAGCGCCTCGCTGCGTTGATTGATGACTGCCGCTCCCGGCTGGCGAGCATGACCAAAGACTGGGAGGAAATCGCCGGGAATCTGGAAGGGGCGCGCCATGCGTAGCCCAATGCGATCCGGACCAATTGCCGGCATTCAATTCTTCATAGGCCGGCCGGTGGCCCGCGAACTCTTCCTCACCGGCCTGGCGGTCTCGCTGCTCAAGACGCCAAGTTTACAGGAATGGCGATTTGCATCGCATTCATCTGACTGTCCCGATTTGATTACAACCTGGCGCGCCTTCTGACATTTATGAATAAGGGAATCGCGGCCAACTGAGCGGCAACGGAAAAGACGCCTGTTTAGGCTTTACTCAAATTGACGAACACCCCGTGCCAGGGCGAGCGTTCCGGCCGCCATAAATGCTGCGGCGAGCCCGAAACCGAATACCGGCGAAACCGCCGTCCACAGACTGCCGACTGCGGTGCTGGAAATGAACTTGGCCGTGCCATTCACCGTACCGAGTGCGCCGACGCTCATCGCCAGCGTGTCCGCGCTCACCATTTCTGCGGTCACGGTCGATTCCAGTGCCTCCTGGACGGCGATGTACAGTCCGGCGATGGAGAACATCACGGCCAGCAGAACGACGCTCTCGACGCGGAACCAGAATGCCAGGGCGGCGAGGAGCGCCGTGAGCGCTCCCAGGACGTAGCCCGCGACCAGCACCGGCAAGTGGCCGAGGCGGTCGGCGAGCACGCCGATGGGAAAGGACAGGGCGACCTGAACCACATTGCGCCAGACGTAGAGCAGACCGGCCACTTGCGCCGCATGCACGAGTCCCATTGAGGGCGTGAGCAGCTGCGTGGCCGCCAGAATCAGCAGGCTGTGCGAGAAGTCGCCGGCGCCGAAGATGCCGACCGCGCGGAGATAGTGCTTGAAGCGTGAAGGCAAGCCGCGCAGGGAACCGAGAAACTTGAGGGCCGGATTGGGCGAATGCTGCGGGTCTCTGACCAGCGACAGGAAGGACAACACGGCCAGCGCGCCGGGTATCACGGACAGCCACAGAACGAGACGGAACGGCCCGGCCGCCCCATTCCAATGCAGGCCCTGTGCCCAACCGAGCAAGGCGACGCCCAGCAAGGGGCCGGCGACGGCACCGACTGTATCCGCCGCCCGATGGAAACCGAAGGCCCGGCCACGGGTTTCGGGCGTCACCGCCTGGATCACGATGGCATCGCGCAGCGGGCCGCGCAGCCCCTTGCCGAACCACGAAACGATGCGGCCCAGCAACAGCAGCGGCCAGCCGACGGCAAGCGCAATCAGCGCCTGCCCGACCGGCGTGAGACCGTAGCCGACCAGCACGAGCAATTTGCGATGGCCAAGCTTGTCGCCTATGTAGCCCGACAGCATCTTGGTGAAGCTTGCCACCGCATCGGCGATGCCCTCGATAGTGCCCAGCACGGCCGCCGGTAGCCCCAGCACGGCGAGAAAGCCGGGCAGGATCACCGTGGTCGTCTCGTAGCAGAAATCCCCCAGGGCGCTGGTGATGCCAGCGCCAGCCACGGTGCGGTTGAGCCAGCCGCGTGGTTCAGGCGTCGCCGGGGTTGCGCTCGAAGGCGAGGGCGGTTCGCTCATGATCAGATAGGTCTTGTCCTGCGCCGTGCAGAATAACAGTTGTCGCTTGGGTCTTGCACGCGTTCGTTGCGGGCGGACCCGAGGCATTTTTTCGCGCGGAAATCCAAGCCGGCACTTGACACGGGCGGGCGGCTGCCGATATACGAGACGCATGGCGCACTCATTTCTGATTTTCGATTTTGGCGCGAATGAAGAGGCCGCTCAGCAGGCCCGGCACCGCGTGGAGGGCTGGAAGCAGGGCTTCCGGCTGGGAAGCAAGCTGCTGGTGAAGTTTGACCGGGGCGAAGAGGAAACGACCGGCGCCGGGAACGCCGCCAAGCCGGATGCGGCCGGCAAGGATGCCGGGTCAGAAAAGCAGGCCATCGTGGTGATGGTGCGTCTGGATTTCTCCGACCACGAGCGGCTTTCCCACCAGCGATGGCTCGAACGCATCCCCTCGGAAGAGCTTTTCCGGGATGCTCATCCCAAGGTGATCCGCCAGGGTGATCCGGAGTTCGCGAGCGCGTCCGAGCGCTTCGAGGCTCTCTCCTGATGCAGGCTCGCTTGATTCTTGACGGGCCTTCACCGGCCGGACCGGTAGCCGGCCATCGCGCCGGGTCTAGGCGCCGGGTCTGGCCGAGCAATCCTCTTCGGCGACGGGGATCCGGCCTGGATGATGGCGCCGACGCCCAAGGAGACGACCGTCGCTACCAGGAACCAGATCAGAAGTAGCAGCGCAAAGGTTGAGAACATCGTGTCCCCCTGTGATTGCCCCCAAGCTCGTTACAGGAGATTACGCAATGCGGCTGCCATTACGCCCCCTATGTTGGGTCCCGGCGAAAACACAGAAAAACAAGGCTGTTTCTGATGAATAGAGCGTCCTGCGGCGAGTACTGGTCCGCGCAATTCTTACCTGCGAACGGACTTATTACCCGATGTTCGAGCGGGACCCCCTGGTTAAACATGGGCTGCAAACCCGCACGATACCTGCGACCTCGGGCTTGCGCCTTCCGCTATAATGGGGCGATGTGCGCAGTCGGAGTTGCTCCACTCTCGGTGAGGTGAAGCTGGATGCCGGTTCGAGCGCGCGCCAAGACACCGGACTTTGATTCCAGCCGCTTTCAGGGATTGAGCCGGGACCAGCTCATCCGCATGTACCGCACCATGTACCTCTCGCGGCGCTTGGACGACCGGGAAATCCAGCTCAAGCGGCAAAACAAGATTTTCTTTCAGATCAGCGGCGCCGGCCACGAAGGCATTCTCGTTGCTGCCGCCGAAGCGCTGCGGCCCGGGCACGACTGGTTCCTGCTCTACTACCGCGACCGGGCGCTGTGCTTGGGCCTGGGCGTCACCCCGGAGCAGATGCTGCTGCAAGCCGTGGGCGCCAAGGACGATCCCTCCTCCGGCGGCCGCCAGATGCCCTCGCACTGGGGTTATCCCAAGCTCAACATCGTCTCGCGATCCTCCACCGCCGGCATGCAATGGCTGCAAGCAGCCGGTGCGGCCGAGGCGTCGTTGTATTTCGAGGCATTCCCGGGTGCGCTGGCGCAGGCGCAGAGCGCGCCGCTGGGCGAGTTTGTGCGCCACGAGCGGGACGAGGTGGTCCTGGTATCCGGCGGCGAGGGCATGACCAGCGAGGGCGAGTTCTTCGAGGCGCTGGGCACGGTCTGCATGCGGCGCCTGCCGGTGATTTTCCTGGTGGAAGACAACGCCTACGCGATTTCCGTTCCGGTGGAGGCGCAGACGCCGGGCGGCAGCATTTCCAAAGTCGTGTCCGGTTTCCCCGGCCTGCACATCGAGGAATGCGACGGCACCGATCCGCTGGCCGGCTACGAAGCCATGCGGCGCGCCATCGACTACTGCCGCGCGCGAAAAGGGCCGGCGCTGGTGCACGCCCACGTCATCCGCCCTTATTCCCACTCGCTTTCCGACGACGAGAAACTGTACCGCTCCGCCGCCGAGCTGGAGGCGGATGCGCAACGCGATCCCATCCCGCGATTTGGCCTGCTCCTGGTGCGCGAGGGCATCCTCGATGAAAAAGAGATCGAGGCCCTGGAAGCCGCCGTCGAGCAGGAGATCATCGCGGCCACCGACCTGGCGCTGGCCGCCGAGCCTCCGCCCAAAGAGTCCTTGTTGCGCTGGATCTATTCGCCGGATGTGGATCCCACGTCGCGCGAATTCGAGCGCCAGCCCGCCTACTCCGGCGAGGTCAAGACCATGGTCGAGATCGTTCCGGCCACGCTGGCGGATGAAATGGAGCGCGACGCGCGCATCGTAGTCTTCGGAGAAGACGTCGCCGATTGCAGCCGCGAGGAAAATCTGGCGTCGGTGAAGGGCAAGGGCGGAGTTTTCAAGGCCACCTGGGGCTTGCAGCGGCGATTCGGCTCGGCCCGAGTGTTCAATTCGCCACTGGCCGAAGCCAGTATCGTCGGCCGCGCCATCGGCATGGCCGTGCGGGGCATGAAGCCGGTGGTGGAAATCCAGTTTTTCGATTACATCTGGCCGGCCATGATGCAGATTCGCGACGAGCTGGCTCTGACGCGCTGGCGCTCGTCGGGAATCTTCAAGGCGCCGGTGGTGATTCGCGTGGCCATCGGCGGCTACCTCACCGGCGGTGGCATCTATCATAGCCAGTGCGGCGAAGTCCTCTTCACGCACATTCCCGGCTTGCGCGTGGTCATGCCCTCAACGGCGCTGGACACCTGCGGCCTGCTGCGCACCGCCATCCGCTGCGATGATCCCGTGATGTTCCTCGAACACAAGCACCTCTACCGCCAGCCGTACAACCGCTCCGAGTATCCCGGGCCGGAGTTCACCATCCCCTTCGGCAAGGCCAGGGTGGTGCGCGAAGGCAGCGATATCAGCGTGATTACTTACGGCGCGCTGGTGCATCGCGCCGAAGTAGCCGCGGCCGCGCTCGAGCGCGAGGGCGTCTCGCTCGAGATCATTGATCTGCGCACGCTCTCCCCCTATGACTGGGAAGCCATCGCCCGCAGCGTCAGCAAGACCAATCGCGTTCTGGTGGCCTACGAAGACCAGCTCTCCTGGGGTTACGGCGCCGAAATCGCCGCGCGCATCGCCGATGAGCTTTTCGCTGATCTCGACGCACCCGTGCGCCGCATCGCCGCCAAGGACGTCTTCTGCGCCTATCAGCCCACGCTCGAAGCCGAAACTCTGCCCCAAAGCGAAGATATCGTCGCCGCCGCCCGCGCACTCGCCGCTTACTGATATTGGCCGAACGCGCGTTTCGCTGCAGATGCGCTGCGACCGGAATGTAGCCCGCCGCTTCCGCGCTTTTCGGCGTCCCGTCCGCCAATCTGGATGGCGGGGGAAGGGGTGGGGATGTTTTTCGCCAGTTCGTGTGAATCGCCGGCTAGACTTTCTGCTTGGGGCGGCTCTTCGCCGTGCGCTCGAAGGTCGCGGCGTCGATTGACAACAGGCCCGCGCCGGTGGCAACCAGCGCGAACGCTCCGGCGCACAACGCCAGCGTTAGCTCGTAATTGCGCACCGCGTAAATCCCGCCGCGCGGCACATCGACCCTGGCCAGCACCAATCCCATCTCCATCGCCAGCAGCAGCGCGGCAACTCGCGTCAAAAGCCCCAGGACCAGCAGAATCCCGCCAAAAAGTTCCAGCGTGCCCAGAACGTAAAATGAAAAAGGAGGCAGGCCCAGAGGAACAAATGCAGCCCGTACGTCGGCCGGTCCTTCGACCAGTTTTTCGTACCCGTGGTAGAAAAAAATCACTCCCAGCGCCAGCCGCAGGCCGAGCAGCGAGAGCGGCTTGAGTTTTTCGAGAATCCGCATGGCGCCCCCTTTCGGCGACGCATTGTAGCAGAAGGTGCCCCGCAGCAGCGGACCACCGTGGTTGCACAGTGAAGCAGCGTGACCGGGGCGCGGATGGCGGATGGTGTAGAATCATTTCCAAGCGGCGATGACAAAGAGCATTCAAACCTTCGGAGTGACTGCCTGCGGAGTTGCTGGCCCCGCTCCCCCGGCGCGCCGCGCAGGGCTGAGCGTCCGAGGCGTCTGCTGATGGCCCGCAAGGCGCTACGACGCTGGATTCCCGTACTTCTGCTGCCGGTGATTGCATCGGCCATCTGGTGGGCCCAGTACCGGCGGCGGCCGCCGGAATACGCTGTGGCCTATGTCGCCGAGCCCAGTGCCATCCTATGGAACGCCAACGCGCAGGTGCGCCAGCCCGTGGCCACGCTCCACTATGGCGACCGGGTCGCCGTCCTGCAGCGATCCGGCGATCGGGCGGAGGTGCGCAGCGACGCCGGCGCCCGAGGTTGGATCGACGCGCTACTGCTGATGGATGGGGAGCTGTGGCAGCAATCGGCAGAACTGCTCGACCGCGCGCGCAAGATGCCCGTGCAGGCGCGCGGCCACACGCGCACCATCAGCAACGTTCGCCTGGCTGCCGGCAGAGACGGGCCCCGCATCTTTCAGTTCGGCCGCAACGAGCCCGTGGCCGTGCTTGAACGGAATACCAGCTCTGTGCCTCCACAAGGCGCCGGCGAAACAGTTGCGCAGACGACAGCGAATTTGCCGAAGGTGGAGGATTGGTTGCTCGTCTTGCGCACCGGGCCGCCGGGCTCCGGCGCCGGAACCGCGGCCGGCGGCGCACCGCCTTTTTCGCCGGGAACATCGAGCGCGGCTCCCGCTGTCCCCATCGCCGGCTGGGTGCTGGCGCGCTTCATCGAACTCGATCCGCCCCCGCCCATCCCCGACTACTTCAACGCCGCCGGCATCCGCGTCGTTGCGTGGGTCGTGCTCAACACGGCGCCCGACACCGGCGGTCCGCAGCCGCAATACTTGGTGGCCGGTGCTCGCGGAGGCGAAGGCCAACCCTGCGACTTTACCCTGTTGCGTGTCTATACCTGGGGCGCGAGCCAGCAACGCTACGAGACCGCATACGTCGAGAATAATGTCTGCGGCCGCATGCCGATTCGCGTTAACGCCACCCCGGCAGGCGCCGACTTTCGATTTGCGGACCCCGCGCAAGGCGGCGCCGAGCGCGTCTATCGCATGAGACAAACGTCCGTCCGCCGGGTCACCGGCCCCGCCGTGACGCCGCCGCGCCCACCGCAGTGATGACACCGGCTGCATGGGCCGCGCCTGCCGCTCGCACCCACTTGGTGCCGGCCTGCCCCCACAGAACCTCGACCAGGACAGGAATTCACTCTCTCGGGGCCTGCGTCCTGGTTTTGGTCTCGCTCGCAGCCATCGCCTGCGGGCCGGCCCAACCCGCCGCCGTTCCGCCGCCACAGTCGAGTCCGCTCGAATTCATCGCAGAATGGGGTGTGCGCGGGGAAGCGCCGGGTGAGCTGGCCGAGCCGGTGGGCATCGCGGTGGACCCGAGCGCACGCGTGTATCTCGCCGACCGCCGCTCCGGACTGCTGCAGAAATTTGAGTCCGGGGGCGTGCCACTGTTTTCGTTCCAGGACCGCGCCGTGCGCAGCGCGTCGAGCATCGCCGTGGATAGCGGCGGCGCCATCTACATCGCCGACGCGCGCGCCGGCAGGATCAGCATCCATTTTCCCGACGGTGACCTGCTCCGCAACTTCCGCGTGGCTCCCCAGCGCAACGGTGACGGACCGTTCGGCTTCAGTGTGGCCGCCGACGGAACAGTTTTCGTGCCCGACCCCGATGGCGGGCGCATCCAGGCATTCAGACCGAACGGCCGGCTGGAAAGGGTTTGGCGACTGCCCCCGGCCTCGACGGGCGGGCCGGCGCGGCCTGTTGCGGTGGCCGCCAGCCTCGACGAATTTGTGTATGTGGGCGACGCCCGGACGGGCCGCATCGTGAAGTACACCCGTCAGGGCGCGCAGGTGGCCGTATGGGATGCTCCGTCCGATGCCCCTGCGCCGCTGCGGGGGATGGCCGTCTCACGCAGCCACCTATTTGTGCTCCGCGGCGCAACGCCGCAACTGGAAGTCTGGACGCTCGACGGCCAGCGCATACTCACCGACACACTCGGGAGCCGGCTCGACGCGTCGCCTTCGGCATCGCTGTTCTTGGCCGTAACCCGCGATGAACAGGTGTTTCTGCTCGACCCCGCCCAGCCCCGCGTCCTGCACTTCCGCCTGCGGCTCCCCTCTCTCTGAGCGGCAGGCCTTTTCGAAGTTACTGACTGAGAGAGCCTAGCCAAGTAAGTGATATCATGGGCTAGGAATGTCAAGGGCAGCGCAATGAGTGGCGCAGGGGACAGAGTGAAGAATCACGAACAGCGGATCGTGAGAGACCCGGCCATCAGCGGGGGCGAACCCGTCTTCAAGGGAACACGCGTCACCCTTCGCACGGTCCTCGCAAGCTTGGCCGCCGGAGACTCCCCCGAAGAAATCGTCGCGGATTTCCCCAGCCTGAAAGCCGAGGACATTCAAGCGGCAATCTCTTTCGCCGCAGCATCCGCCGAAGAGGACCTGCCTGTCCCGGAAGTTCCTCGCATTCGATGAAAATCAAGCTCGACGAGAACCTCCCCATTCGTCTGGCGACCGCGCTGATAAGTCTCGGCCATGATGTGCGGACCGTTCAAGAAGAGGGCCTGATTGGCTATGCGGACATCAAGGTTTGGGAGGCCGCGCAGAAGGAAGATCGGTTCCTCGTTACTTAAGACTTGGATTTCTCCGACGCACGCCGGTTCACTCCGGGCGCACACCATGGAATTCTTCTGGTCCGCCTGCGTTCGCCGAACCGGCGAAACTTGATCCAGCGCGTAGCGGAACTCTGTCAGAGAGAGGGTTTCGAGAATTGGGCCAAGTGCTTCGTTGTCGCCACAGAGCGAAAAGTCCGAGTGCTCAAGCCGCCACACAAAAAAGGGTTCTGATTTAGACTCCGCACAGGCGGCGGCCTGTGCGGCTCATGCCAGTTCGGTCGCTACTCCAGTCCTTCAGGGGGCGGGCTTGCGCCCCAGGCGGCGGACGAGAGTTTCGTGCAATCGGATGCGAACATCTTCAGGCAGGGGGACCGGTTCGGCTTGGCAGTAGATCTCGATGGTCTTGCGGGTGGTATCCACGATCAGGCGGCAGTCTTCGCAGCGTGTGAGATGTATCTCCAGCTCGGCCAGAACTGTCACCTCGAGGTCGCCCTCGAGATAGCTGGAAAGCTCGCGAATGACGCTCCGGCAGTTCACGTATTGGCGCTCCGCCGAAAATATGGATTGAGCTGTTCCCGCAGCTTCAATCGCGCGCGGAGCAGGCGCGATTTCACCGCCGGCACCGAGATGTCCAAAAGCTCGGCGGTCTCCTCGGTCGAGATCTGCTCTACGTCGCGCAGCACAAAGACGGTGCGAAAAATCGGCTCGAGCTTGCCGATGGCGCCGTTCAGGATGGAATTCATTTCCGTCCGGGCGTAGCGCTGCTCGGGGGTCGGGCCCCAGTCCTGGACGTCGTGCGGGATCAAATCTTCATCGGTTGCGACGGGTTCATCGAGCGATACCACGTTGGGCCGCCGCTTGCGCAGCCGCATCAATGCTTCGTTGACGGCGATGCGCACCAGCCAGGTATAGAAGCGCGAGTCGCCCTTGAAGCGGTCCAGGTGCTGATACGATTTGAGAAAAGCGTCCTGGGTGGCGTCCTGCGCATCCTCGCGATTCTGGGTGATGTTCATGGTCAGGCGGAAGACGCGCCCTTCGTACCGGTTCACCAGCTCCTCAAATGCCGCCAGATCGCCCGCTTTGGCGGAGTTGACCAGAGCCCCTTCGTCCGGACGGACAATGGTGGACGGCAGCGATCTTGACTCGGCGGCGCTCATGACGGGTGCGGGCTGTACTTGCAGCCCGCGCAGAATAACGGTCGGCACGACTCCCCAGCAGGCGGCTGGCGAACAGCCGCCTCCGAGCAGGGTAGCACAGGTTTCCAGCCGACGATGCATCTGCCACGACCCCTAAAATTAGACGCTGTGAGACACCGCCTGGATTCACGTCCGGCGCGGCGGTGCCGAATAAGCGCGAATGCCTTGTGCGGTGGCACCTGACGCTGAGCCAGCCGTGGTAAGCTTAGCGCCCGTGGGCTCAGCCAGCGGCTGGCGGAGGGCCGCCTCCTTGGCGCTTCCGCATCAGTTTTGAGGCCGATCGTGGCAACCTTACCTGACCATCTGCGACGAGGCATGAAAGTGATTGTGGTCGGCTGCAATCCCGGCGACCGCTCGGCTCGCGTGGGTCACTATTATGCCGGCCGCGGCAACGAATTCTGGCCGCTGCTGTACGACGCGGGAATCGTGCCGGAGCTGCTCGAAGCCAAGGACGATAAGCGGGTGATCGAATTCGGCGTGGGGCTGACGGATTTGGTGAAGCGCGCCACGCGCGGCGCGGAAGAGATCGGGCGGCAGGAGTTTGCCGAAGGGCGCATCGTGCTGGCGCAAAAGCTGGCGGAATACACGCCGCGGGTGGTGGCCTTTAACGGCAAGATCGTCTACGAAAAATTCGCGCAGAGCAAATGCAAACTGGGCCTGCAGAAAAAGAAGCTGTACGGCGCGCACGTATTCGTCTTGCCTTCCACCAGCGCCCGCAACGCCGCCGGCCAGGGCGTCAAGCGGCGCTACTTCCGCCAGCTTGGTGCGCTTCTGCGCGGTCTGGATTGATATTGCCATGAACGGAAAGGAATTCGTCGCTCAACTGAAACGGGAACACGAGATTTTCCTGGCCAAGCTCGACGACCGCCCGGGAACCGCCGGCGATTCGGCTACCCTCCCGGCGCTCATGAAAATGGCTCTCAAGAACGAAATCGAGGCCGCAGAGATTGCCGCCGAATGGGTGGCCTCCACCCCGGAGCTCGAGGCCAAGATTGTGCTGGCGCGTCATGCCGGCGACGAGGCACGCCACTACCAGTTGGTGGAAGAGCGCGCACGCGCCATGGGCATTGCCCTCGAGGACTTCCGGCCGCTCGATCCGCCCAGCCCCGTGCTGACCTATCTGCGCACACTTACCAGCACTGCGGAGCGAATTGCTGCGGCGCTGGTGGCGCGGGAAGCCATGGGCGGGCGGCGCAACGCGCAGTTTCTGGCCTTCCTCGAGGCCGCCGGACAGGGCTCGCTCGCGGCCCTCTACCGCGACGTCATTAATCCCGATGAGGAGCGGCACCATCTCGCCGGCTGCCATCTCTTGGCGAGCCTGGCGAACGCGCCCGCAACCCAGGGAGCGGCGCGTCGCGCCGCGCTGGGATTGCTGGAAACCGGCGATCGCGTGCGTTCGGCAGCGCTGCAGCAAACCGGCGCGCCGGTCATTCCCGGCTGTTGAGCCGGACGGCTCCGTGTCCGTCGAAAGTCTCTCCCTGAGTTTTGTGCCGTCTGCTATCATTCCTGGCCCATGAGTATCGTGGACAAAATCATTCTCCAGCAGGGCGACCTCACCGAAATGGACGTGGACGCCGTGGTCAACGCCGCCAATAACGATTTGCAATTGGGCGGCGGATTGGCGGGCGTCATCCGGCGCCGCGCCGGTGAATCCATCCAGCGCGAGTGCAATCAGATCGGAAGCATTCCGGTGGGCGGCGCGGCTATGACCTCCGGAGGGAAGCTCAAGGCGCGGCACATCATCCACGCCGCCAGCATGGAGCTCGGCGGCCACACCACTTCGCGAGCCCTGCGCAGCTCGACCGCGCACTCGTTGCGAATCGCCACGGAAAAAGGCCTGCGTACGATTGCTTTCCCCGCCGTGGGCACCGGGATCGGCGGTTTTCCCCTCTCGGAATGCGCCGACATCATGCTGCACGAGGCCGCGGAACACTTGAAGCGCCCCACTACGCTGGAAGCCGTCTATTTCGTGCTGTTCGATGCCAGGGCCCTGGCCGCTTTTGAAAAAGAGTTGCGCGCCATGGAAGAGCGCGGAGAACTCGGCGATCCGCGCGCGGCCGGCTCCGGCTGAACGCGCGCCGCGCTCGGCTCCGGCCGTGGCCACACCTACCATGAGTGAACTCTGCGACAAGGTTTGCCGTGAGTTGGCGCGCTACGAGCACCCGCTGTTCGCTTTTGACGCGCATCCGGCGGCAAACGGCGTCGAAATCGAAATCCGCTTCAAGCCCGCGGGCGCCGAAGTCCACACCTATCTGTTCACCATGCAGCCGCGCGAAATCGAGCACGCCCAGTTCCCTTGGACTTTTCAGCGGCAACTGTACGACTGCTTGCACGACTACGTCATCGAAATGTTCACGCGCAACCCGCAGCAGAAGGATTCGTGAAAGTCCAGTCCACCCCCGCTCCGCTGGCCCGCGAACTCCTGCAGCGGATTCGAGCGCACGGTCGCATCTCGTTCGCGGAGTTCATGCGCCAGTGCCTGTATCATCCGACTTGGGGTTACTATAGCCGCGCGGAAACCAGGCGCTTCGCCGATTTTTATACCAGCGTGGACGTGCACCCCATTTTCGCGCGGCTGCTGGCGCGCCAATTGGCGGAGATGTGGGATCGGCTGGGGCGCCCGGAAGAGTTCTGGGCCGTGGAAGCCGCCGCCGGAACGGGCCGGCTTGCGGCGCAGTTTTTGGATTTCGCTGCGCGCGAATTCCGCGAATTCTACGGCGCGGTGCGCTACGTGGCGGTGGAATCTTCGGCTGCACGCCGCGCCGCGCACGCCGCCGCGCTGGCTTCCCACCTTTCGGCGGGCCGGGCTTGTTCGGCCGCGGAGTTGCCTCTCGAAATTCCTTGCGGCTGCATCTTCTCAAACGAATTGCTGGACGCTCTGCCCGTGCATCGCGTGGTCATCGAGCGCGGCGAACTGCGCGAAATCTATGTAGCATCAGACGGCGAAACGCTGCGCGAGGAGCTGGGACCGCTCTCGACGCCGGAAATCGAAATATTTTTCCGCGAACAGGGCGTGACGCTGCGAGAGGGGCAGCAGGCGGAGGCCGGCCTCGATGCTTGCCGCTGGCTGGCTAAAGTCGGAGCGCGCCTGGGGCGCGGCTTTGTGCTGACCGTGGATTACGGCCATGAAGCGGCGGAGCTTTACGACGAGCGGCACCATCGCGGCACGCTGCTGGCTTACGCGCATCACACGGTGAGCGAGGACTTTCTGCGTTCTCCAGGCGAGCAGGACTTGACCGCGCACGTGAGCTTCACCGCGCTCGAGCTCTGCGGGCGCCGCTCGGGCCTGGAACCGACGGGGTGCGTCACGCAACTGGAGTTTCTGGTGGCGCTGGGCCGCGGCAACGAGTTTGCCGATCTGCATGAGCCCGGCGCAAGCGAAGTGGAGCGCATTCGCGGGCGGCTGCTGCTGAAAACACTGATCCATCCCGAAGGAATGGGCGAGACGTTTCGCGTTTTCATTCAGCACAAGGGGATGAAGGCGCCGCGTCTCACGGGGCTTGCGGGCGTGTGATTATCCGGGGCGTTCGGTGTAGGGGCCGGCGAGATACTTTTTCACTTCTTCCTGGGCGCCGCCGGTGTCGTCGTTGGTCTGCTGGGCCCTGCTGTATTCGTTGACGGCGCGGGTGCGGTCGCCGCTGATATCAAAAATCTTTCCCAGATAGATGTGGGACCAGACCTCGACCCACTTGTCGGCGGGATCCACGTCGCCATCGATCGCGCCGCGGAAGGCATTGGCGGCGGCCTGATAGTTCTTCTGGTAGAAGAAGACTTCGCCCATGCGGAACTGGGCCAAGGAGTGGTTTCGCTGGACGTCCAGCGCCTGGGCATATTGCTGGATGGCGTCGTAGAAGCGGCTCTGTTCGGCGAGCGCTTCCCCGCGCGCAATGATGGCGCGCACGCGCAGGCGGGGGCTGGATTTCAGGATGTAGTCGTGCGGGTCGAGCACGACGCCGCCGGGCTTGGGTCTTCCGAAAACCTCAATCTCAAAATCGGATTCGGTGCCGCTGACTTCGAGGGTGCGCAGCTCCGGGTTGCCCTCGGTCTGCACCTCGATTTCGACCGGGGCGCGGAAAACGTCCAGCGCCTGCTTGATCTTGCCGATGATGCGAAAGCCGCGCGGGGTGCGAAACACGGTGTAGTCAACGGTGAATTCCGGCACGCCGGTGGAACGCAGCCATTGCGCGAAAAACGGCCGCAGAGACGCCGCTGCGGCCGAGGCATCGGAATTTACGGCCGGCTCGGAGCCGATCCGGATGGCGAAGTTGTCCTGAGCCGGAGCCGCTCGGGATGCTGCCGCGGCGCGCTCATCGGCCATTTTCTCGAAATCGGCAAGACGGGCCTGCTTATTCGAGAACTGGATGTAGAAGTCACGCAGCAAAGAGAAGAAGGCCGGGTCGCCCAGCCGCGCGCGGAGCATGTGGAACACCATGGCGCCCTTGTTGACGACCACGGAGAGGTACGGAGAGGTTAAGGGCGCGAGACGCCCGGCCTCCGCGATGGGCGCTGCGTCTTCATACATGAGCGCGCCGACGGCATAATCTTCGAGCGCGCGGTTCATGCCTTCGCGTCCGGCGGTTTGCTCGACGTACATCGCTTCGCTGTAGCGCGCCAGGCCGTCGGTCAGCCAAACGTCCGAGGCCGAAGCGGCCATGACCTGGTCGCCCCACCACTGAGAGGCCGCCAGATTCGCCAGCAGGCGCGGATCGGGCCGCGCCGTCCAGTGCCGCTGGCTCACCAGCAGGAAACCGGGGGCGGCGTAGCCGGCGACGGTGCCGTCGGGAATCTGCGCCACGGTGAGATTGGGCTGCGGGAGCGAGCCAAACTGGGCGGAAAAAACTCCCACGATGCGAGCCAGAGCTTCGCCGTAAGCCTGCGCCGTGGCGGATGCGCCGGGGGGCGTGAATACGGAAATGTTCAACCCTTCGGCCTGCACGGGCGAAAGCTGCAGCGCTCCCGCAACAAAGGTGCCCGCGGCTTGCGGCCGGTCCACGCGAAACGTGTAAAGGTATCGCGGCGCCGCCGGAGCAGGCGGTGGCGGAGGCGGCGCCGGGGGCAGATTCGGATTGCGATTGCCGAGCACGGGCGGCGGGGGGGCCGCCGGCTGCACAACGCTGGGGGCTTCGGAGGCGCCCGTGCCGACGACCGCAAAATTGTCAGGCACTTCCAGGCGGAAGACGCCGGTGTAGCGGTTCGAGGGAAAATCGGTCAAGGGGAACCAGCGGCCGGGCAACAGCAGATAGGCTCCCTGGCTGCCGATCCAGGCCGCGCGGGTTCCGCTGACGGGACTGCTGTTCTGCTCATTGGGCAGCGGCCCGGAGTAATCAAACGTCAGCCTGACTTTCTGCCCGGCGGCAACGGCGGCGGGCAGGGTGACGCGCACCCGGAGCGGGTTGGCGAAATCGCGCTCGAATTCCACCGGCCGTCCGGTGGCGTCGCGCACGCTGCTGATTCTGAGGTTGGGGTGCAGCTCGCATTCAACGAAGCTGGAAAGCTCGCGCGACTCGAATTCGACCGTGGCCTGGGCCGAGAGGGTCTGGTCGGCCGGAGAGAGAGACGCGCGGACGTCATACGTCGCGGCGCGAAACGCCGGCGGGCGCGGGGCTTCGACCGGGGCCTGCGGCTGCACAGGGAGAGGCGCCTGGGCCAGGGCCACGGAACAAGCCAGGAGCAGAGCCGCGCAGGACATTGTTCCGCAACGCAATGCGGCGCGGCGCAGATTTCTCATGGGCCAGGAAGTGGCGTAGTGGCGCAAGGTCATGAGCATCAATTCTACACTAGTTTAGGATAGCAGACGGGGTTGGCGGAGTTGCCAGCGCTGCAAGCCGGGTGCTAGAAGCTGGATGCTGGAGGTTAGAGGCTAGAAATTGGAGGCTGGACGGAATTGCGGCGTCGGAGTTGCGGTGACGGATGCCGACACCCCCTGCCCCCCTATGTTTTTTGTAAGTGTTCATTTCAAGGGAGTTGCGGACTGATTTTCTGTAAGTGTTCATTCTAAAGGAGTTTAAGAGGCGTGTTTTCAGTGAGGCTTCCACTACAGCGTAAGTGTTCATTTCAAAGGAGATGATGCCGTGTGTTTTCAACACATACAGAGTATCGGCTGTAATCGCTCTGCGGGGGCCTATCTGAGTGAAGCGTGATCCGGGTACGGTCGTACGGTGGAACACGGTATCGAAGCTCTGAATACATTATAACATCGAGGTCAATTTATTCGACCGGCGTGCGGGGGAAAGGCTCAACGCAGAGGCCTCGGACGGACGCAAAGAGCACGGAGAGAGGCTGAGGACTCGAATCGCAAATTTGATTTCAAATTTCAGAGAGCCAGAACACGTGCAGGGGAAAGGAGCCGGCAGGATGCCGGCGCTACGCAGAGGCTCAACGCAGAGAGCGCCGAGGCACGCAGAAAAGCGGAGACCTCGAATTACGAATCTGAGATTTGAAATTTCAGAGAGGGCACACAGCCAGAAGTGGCTGTGCCACTGGTGGTTCAACGATTGTTCAGCGATTGTTCAACACGGTGTTAGGCGTATAATTCGGCCACGAATATGGGGCTGACGGCGGGCACACGGATTGGGTCGTATGAGGTACGCGCGCTGATTGGGGCGGGCGGAATGGGGGAGGTGTATCGCGCGCACGATACGCGGCTGAACCGCGACGTGGCGCTGAAAGTCCTACCGGAAATTTTCGCCAGAGATAGCGAGCGGATGGCGCGGTTTGAGCGCGAGGCCAAGCTGCTGGCGTCGCTGAATCATCCGAATATCGCGGCGATCTATGGGCTGGAGGAATCGGGGCCGATTCGCGCGCTGGTGATGGAGCTGGTCGAGGGGCCGACGCTGGCGGAGCGCATCGCGAGCGGCCCGGTTCCGGTCGATGAAACTCTGCCCCTCGCCCGGCAAGTGGCGGATGCGGTGGAGTACGCGCACGAGAAGAATGTGATGCACCGCGATCTGAAGCCAGCCAATATCAAAGTGACGGCCGAGGGCGTGGTGAAGGTGCTGGACTTTGGATTGGCAAAGGCGCTGGCGGATGAGCCTACGGCGGAAGACATTGGCAACTCGCCCACGCTTTCGATGGCGGCGACGAGGCAGGGCGTCATTCTGGGGACGGCGGCGTACATGTCGCCGGAGCAGGCGCGCGGCAAGACGGTGGACAAGCGCACGGATATCTGGGCGTTTGGCTGCATTCTGTACGAGATGCTCACCGGCAAGCAGGCGTTTCATGGCGAGGACGTCACAGTCATTCTGGCTGCGGTGGTGATGAAGGAGCCGGCGCTGGACGCGCTGCCCGCGAACACTCCGCCGGCGATTCAAACGCTTTTGCGGCGCTGCCTGCGGAAGGAGCGGCGCGAACGGCTGCCAGACGCGGGCTCCGCACGCATCGAGATTCAGGAGGTCCTGAATGCTCCGGCGACGGCTGAGGCGGTCGCTGCCGCTCCTGGGACAGGCGTCCCCGCGCTCCGGCGGCGGTCTTTAGTCTTAAGCTTGGGCGCGCTGATGTTAGGTGCGGCCATCGCGGGCTTAGGGGCGTGGACGCTCAAGCCCGCGCCACCAGTGCCCCGTCCGATCAGCCGGTTTGACTACAATTTTCCTCAGGGGCATCAATTCCGTGCCACGGGCCGGGCGGTGATGGCCCTGTCACCGGATGGCTCGCGGTTCGTTTACAACACTGGCCAGGGACTGTATCTGCGCTCGATGGACCAGCTCGAGGCGCGGCTGATTCCCGGTACTGAAGCGGCCCTCACGAATCCCTTTTTCTCACCCGATGGCCAGTGGGTGGGTTATTACCAGGATGGGCAGCTCAAGAAGATCGCCATCAGCGGCGGAGCACCCGTGCCCCTCGGCCCGGCCTCGAATCCGTTTGGCGTGAGTTGGGGGCCCGATAACACGATTCTGTTTAGCCAGCCCGAAGGCATCAGGCGCGTCTCGGCGAATGGAGGGACGCCAGAACTGATTATTAAAGCCGAGGCCGGCGAACGGTTCGACAGTCCCCAATCGCTGCCGGGCGGGAACTGGATATTGTTCACAGTTGGCACGAGTGCCAACGACTGGGACGAGGCTCGCATCGTGGTCCAATCGCTGGGGACCAAGGAACGGCGCGACGTCTGGCGGGGCGGCAGCGATGCTCGCTACGTGCCGACGGAACATATCGTGTACGCGCTTGATGACAATTTGTTTGCCATCCCCTTCGACCTCGACACGCTCACCGTGACCGGAGGTCCCGTACCGCTGGTGGAAGGAGTTTTCAAGGCGGACGCCACCGCAAGCGCCAACTATGGAATTTCCGATGGCGGTTCGCTCGTCTATGTGTCGGGCAGCGGGGGAGCAGGCCCACGGACGATTGTCTGGGTGGACCGGCAGGGCCGCGAGGAGGCAATCAAAGTGCCGCCGCGGACCTACGCCTATGCCAGGCTGTCGCCCGATGGAAGCCGCGTGGCGCTCGACATTCGGGATCAGGAGAACGACATCTGGACCTGGGACCTGGCCCGCGAGACGCTGGCGCGTCTTACCTTCGACCCGGGAATCAATCGCGTTCCCGTGTGGACTCGCGATGGGAAACGGGTGGCGTTCTCGGCCCAGCGGGGCGGTGCGGAGAATATCTACTGGCAAGCGGCGGATGGCTCGGGCGCGCCTGAACCGTTGACCGAGATTCCCAACGTATCCATCGGGCCGCAAGCATTCTCGCCCGACGGTACCCAGCTTCTTTTCCAAGAGACCTCCGCTCCACACAACATCAGCCTCATCAAGCTCGACGGCGAACGCAAGCCGGAACTTTTGCTGCAGACATCGTTCGATGAGGCTAACCCGGATATCTCACCCGATGGCCGGTGGCTGGCATATGAATCCAATGAATCGGGGCGTTATGAGGTTTACGTGCGGCCTTTTCCCAAAGTGAATGATGGGCGGTGGCAGATTTCCACCGGCGGCGGGACACGCCCGTTGTGGAGCCCAAGCGGTCGTGAGCTTTTTTACTATTTGGCGCCTGGGACGCTGATGGCGGTGCGGGTTGAGGCTGGAACAACGTTCGCGGCCGGAGCCCCGGCGGTCGTCTTCCAGGGTCCATACGTCACGTCTGTAACTGGCCGTCAGTACTCCGTCTCACCGGACGGCCGGCGGTTTCTGATGATCAAGAACGCCGCAACCGCTGGTAACGCACCGCCGCCTAAAATCACGGTCGTGCTGAATTGGGTTGAGGAATTGAAGCGGCGCGTGCCGGCGGGAAGGAACTGATTGCGAGAACCCCAGGCGCGACAACGGCGCCTTGATTGGATAAGAGCGAAGGCTCCATTCGCGTTCCGAGTATGCTTTGGTTGAGGACCGAAGCACTGGGAAGGAAAGGAGCCTTCGATGATTCTGATTGGATG
>Ga0214473_10002588_pt1 | contig 22206 bp, 15 predicted proteins | sample RVTome_7_FD_203509 | JGI IMG/M metagenome (GOLD analysis project Ga0214473, IMG submission 203509) | Soil microbial communities from uranium-contaminated site in the Upper Colorado River Basin, Wyoming, United States - RVT98D197 | ecosystem: Environmental > Terrestrial > Soil > Contaminated >... | reverse complement strand
GGGCGAGCGCATGCTCGTCCTCGGCGCCAGCGGTGGGGTCGGCACCGGCTGTGTCGTTCTCGGCAACCCCCTCGGCTGCGCCGTGGCCCGGGAAAGCCTGCGCGTCATCCGGGAGGAGAAGCTCGTCGAGAACGCGGCTGAACGGGGCCAGTCGTTCATGGTAAAGCTGGGCAAGGTCCGCAGCCGGCACATCAAGGGGGTCCGCGGCCGCGGGCTTCTCATCGGCATCGAGCTTCATCCGGAGGCGGGGGGCGCACGGCGCTTCTGCGAAGAGCTGATGAAGGAGGGCCTCCTCTGCAAGGAGACCCACGACAACGTCATCCGCTTGGCCCCGCCCCTCATTATCCGGGAGAAGGACCTCAACTGGGCCCTCAAGCGCATCAAGACCGTCTTCAAGAGGCTAGCCTGAGCAGGACGACAGTGATAACGCCGGGAACCTGGGGAACCTGTTTTCGGAGGCAAAACCGTCCATTTTTTAGGACAAGCGGCAAGGCCAGGCCTTTTGTGCCGTCTAGAATATCAGTTGGCATGTTCCTTGCAGGAACTCGTAATTTAGGAGGTCTGAGATGAAAAAGATCCTAGGTTTTCTGGTTCTGGTAATGATCCTCGGGGTGGGCTGTTTATTCTATGTCCCCTACGACGAATCCACGAGGCCCCCTCAGGAGAGCTCTTATGAGGGAGACCGGGGCGCCCAAGGCAGCCTGGACACCGCCTACTTTTATGAGCAGATGCAGCCCTACGGCAGGTGGGTTTCCTACTCTCCCCACGGGTACGTTTGGATCCCCGGAGATGTAGGCTACAAGTGGCGCCCCTATTCCCGAGGGAAGTGGGCCTGGACGGACTATGGATGGACGTGGGTTTCCCTTGAGCGCTGGGGCTGGATCGCCTATCACTACGGCCGTTGGGGCTGGGACCGGCGGCTGGGCTGGTTTTGGGTTCCCGACATCGTTTGGGGCCCGGCCTGGGTAGCCTGGAGATGGGGCGACGCGCATATCGGCTGGGCGCCTCTTCCTCCCGGCGTCGACTTCATTCCCGGACGCGGTTTCGGCCGTCACCAATGGGATATCCCGGGCCATCATTGGAATTTCGTCCGCGGCCAAGATTTCATGGATAGGTCGCTTGACCGCTGGATCCTGCCCGCCGAGAGAAACGTCACAATCGTCAACCTGACCGTTTTTAACGTCAACATCAACGTCAGGGATAACCGGGTGTTTAACGACGGGGTGGACGTCGAGCACGTCCACCGGCTGACCAACCGGGTTGTCGACAAGTTCTCGCTGAAGGCAGCGCCGCGCGCAGGCCAAGAACGCCTCGAAGGGCGCGACGTCGTCCTCTACAAGCCCGATATCGTCCGGAACGATGCGGCCAAGCCGAAGCAGTTCGTAGAACAGGAAAAGGTGGCGGCCGAGCTCGACAGCGAACGCGCCGGCCGCATCTACCGCCAGTCTCCCCGCGACGAAAGCGCCGCCCTGCGCCGGGCCCATGAGCAGGAAACGAAGCTCATGCAAGAGAGCCAGGAATCCGAGATCAACGTGATTCGGCGCAAGGGGGAGGACGAGAAGACGAAAATCCAAAATCCCGCCGAGAAGCAGAAGGTGGACAACCAGATCAAGTCCAAGATCGCCGAGCTGAAGAATAAACACAGTAACGAAAAGACCGAGATGACGCAGAGACAAAAGGCCGAGGAAGAGAAAACGAAGAAACCGCCGGTCAAGAAGAAAATCGACAAGAACTAAGACGTCTGCCGCGCCCGGATCGTGGCGACGAGCGCGGCCGTCAGAACGACCGCCCCTCCCGAGACCGTTCTCAGGGAGGGGCTTTCTTTAAGGAAGAGCAGAGCGAGGAGGATGCCGTAAACCGGCTCGAGTGAGCTCAGAATGCTTGCCGTCCTGGCCCGGACATTCCTCATCCCGTCGATGAACAGGGTGTGGGCCCCGGCCGTGAAGAAAACGCCGAGTGCGGCGATGAGCGCCCAGTCCCGCAGCGAAAGTGCGAAGTCGGCCCGGACGACGGCCGGCACCAGGAAGATGGCGGCAAAGAGGTCCTGGTAGAAGGCCACGGCCAGGCTCGATTGCCGCGAGGCCAGGACCCGGTTGAGGACCGACAGGATGGAAAAGGTCAGTCCCGACCCAAGCCCCCAGAGGACCCCGCGGACGACAGCATCGGAAGGGTCGAAGCCCGGGATGATCAGGTAGATGCCCAGGACGCAGAGGAAGGCATAGCCAAGGCTCGCCGGGTCCCAGCGTTCCCTCGTCAGAAGCGGTTCCAGAAAGACCGTGAAGACCGGGAAGCTCGCATAGGCGAGGAGGCCGATGGCCACCGAGGAGACCTGGACGGCCTTGAAGAACATCGTCCAGTGGGCGGCCAGGGCGAGCCCGCAGACGGCGAGGAGGATCAGATCCCGGCCCGGGAAGATCCGGAACGAACGACGTCCGAAGCCCAGGACCGCAAAGAGCGCCAGGGAAGCAAAAAGGACCCTGCCGAAAACAATGACGGGAGGGGAGAGGGCGAGCCATTTCCCGAAGAGCCCTGGGAAGCCAAACAGGAAGACAGCCAGGTGGATCTCGAGAAGGCTGCGGGAGCGCGCTCGCACGCGCTCATTATATTCCTTTTCCTTGAATTTTGACCGGTTTGTGCTAAGATAAGATTTACTTTTTAAGGAAAACGATTGGTTTTTCCACCCGTCTTCGGACGGCCGAAATCCATGTCCTACAAGATATTCGCCCGGAAATACAGGCCGCAGGCCTTCGAAGAGGTTATCGGGCAGAAGTCCGTCGTCCGGACGATCCAGAACGCTATCCAGACGGGCCGGATCTCCCAGGCCTACCTCTTCTCGGGGATGAGGGGGACGGGAAAGACGTCGGTCGCCCGCATCCTGGCCAGGGCCCTCAACTGTGCCAACGGCCCGACCGCGAACCCCTGCAAGATCGAAGACAAGGACAGCGCGGACGACAAGAACAAGCCCTGCGACTATTGCGCGGCCATCAGCGAGGACAGGGCGATCGACGTTTTGGAGATCGATGGCGCCTCCAACCGGGGCATCGACGAGATCCGGACCCTTCGCGAGTCGCTGAAGTACAAGGCGATCTACACCCGCTACAAGGTCGTCATCATCGATGAGGTCCACCAGATCACGAAGGAAGGCTTCAACGCCCTTCTTAAGACCCTCGAAGAGCCGCCGCCGAACACGGTCTTCATTTTCGCGACGACGGAATTCAACAAGGTCCCGGCGACGATCGTTTCGCGGTGCCAACACTTCGAGTTCCGCAAGATCTCCCACAAGGACATCATCAACCACCTTATGGAGATCGCCAGGAAGGAGGCGATCACCATCACCCCGGCCGGACTGGCCATGATCGCCGAGGCCGCCGACGGCAGTATGAGGGACGCCCAGAGCCTGCTCGACCAGGCCGTGGCCTTCAGCGGCGAGAATATCGGCGACGAGGACCTCAAGACGATCCTCGGGACGATCGGTCCGGAGGTCATCTTCCGGTTCTCGACGGCCGTCCTCGAGGAAAAGCCCGAGGACGTCTTCCCCTTGGTCGAAAGCGTCGTCTCCACCGGCTATGACCTCCGTTTTGTCTTCGGCAAGCTGATCGAGCATTTCCGGACCCTCCTCCTCGTCCGCTCCGTAGAGAAACCGGAAGACCTGCTCCTCGCGAGCGCGGAAGAACTCCAATCCCTGCGCGTCCAGGCCTCGAAGGCCGCGGCCGAGGACCTTCTCCGCTACCTTCTCGCCCTCCAGCAGGCCGAGGCCGGCTTGAAGTACTCGGCCATGCCCCGGATCTATCTCGAAGCCTTCCTCATAAAACTCTGCCACTTTCGCAAGATCGTGCCTCTTCAGGAGCTCATCCGGGACGTGGAGTCGCTTAAGAAGGAGCCCCAGCGGACGCTCCCCAAGCCCCCCGGGGTTTCGCCGGCAGGCGCCCCCTCCGCCGGCGGCACGGGACGTCCGGTTCCGGCCGGAGACCCGCCGTCCGGCCCCTCGTCGACAGCTAAAACCGCTCCTCCGGCTCAGAAAGACGTCTTCAAGCGTGTCCTCGAAAAACTGGCGGCGGACAGGGCCCCACTGGCCGCCCTCCTGGCCCAGTATTCGTCGGTCATGTTCAAGGACAACATCCTCGAGGTCTTTTTCGCGAGCGGCAGGGGCTTTTTCGTCACGAGCATCCAGGAGAAGGACATCCGGGCGGTCGAGCGGGCGGCCTCGGAAGTGCTGGGCCGTGAAACGAAGGTCCGCTTCGCCGAGGAGAACGCGACCGACGGTGGCCCCATCCGCCCGGGCCGGGAGCTCGAGACGGCCCTCAAGGACCCCGCCGTGCAGTTCTTCATGAACACCTTCAAGGCCCATGTCCTTTCGGCCGACCCCATTCCGGCCTCGCGCGAGGCTGTGCCCAAGGGAGGCGGTCGCACGGAGAACGGAACATGAAAAACGTCATGGACCTCCAGAAAATGCTGAAAACGGCCAAGGAGATGCAGGGCCGGCTCCAGCAGGAGCTCGCGGCCCTGCGCGTCGAGGGGTCGAGCGGCGGCGGCATGGTCAGTCTCGTCCTCGACGGCCACAAGGCTCTGCAGTCGATCCGCATCGAGCCGGAGGTCGCCGACAAGAACGAGGTCGAGATGCTCCAGGACCTGATCGTCGCCGCTTTCAACGACGCGGCGGCCAAGGTCGACGAGGCGTTGGCCCAGAAGCTGGGCGGCCTCGGCGGCGGTCTCAAAATCCCGGGATTGTTCTGATGTTCGAATACGCCCAGCCCCTGCACGAGCTCATCGAGGAACTGCGGCGGATCCCCGGCATCGGGGCCAAGACCGCCCAGCGCATCGCTTTCTATTTCCTCGGGCTTCCGACCGAGGACGCCGACCGGCTGGCCGAGGCCATCCGGGAGGCCAAGAGGAAGATCTTCTACTGCGGGCGCTGCAACAACATCACCCACGTCGAACCCTGCCTGATCTGTTCCGACCTTCACCGGTCCGACGAGTCCATGTGCATCGTCGAGGAGCCGTTCAACATCTCATCGATCGAGAAGACGGGCGCTTACAGCGGGCGATACCACGTGCTCCTGGGCGCCCTCTCGCCGCTCAAGGGCCGCGGGCCCGACGAGCTCCGACTGGGGAAACTCGTCAAGAGGATCGAAGAGGGTGCCTTCAAGGAGATCATCATCGCCACCAACCCGACGGTGGAAGGGGAGGCCACGGCTCTCTATCTTCACCGGGTCCTCAAGGAGTTCGGCATCCGGATCACCCGGCTGGCCATGGGCCTTCCGGTGGGCTCGGACCTCGATTTCGCCGACCAGGTGACCATCAAGAAAGCCCTGGAGGGCCGGACCGAACTCAAGGAATAGCACAACCCATCGCCAACGACGTTCGATAGTAGGGAAGGAGTCCGACATGGAAAAGAATATGCAGACTATCGACGGGAACACGGCGGCGGCGCACGTCGCCTATGCGTATTCCGAGGTTGCGGCCATCTACCCGATCACCCCGTCCTCGACCATGGGAGAACTGGCCGACGAGTGGTCCGCCCAGGGCCGGAAGAACATCTTCGGCCAGCCGGTAGACGTCATCGAGATGCAATCCGAGGGCGGCGCCTCCGGCGCGGTCCACGGGGCGCTCTCGGCCGGCGCCCTAACGACGACCTTCACGGCCTCCCAGGGCCTGATGCTCATGCTACCCAACATGCACAAGATCGCCGGCGAGATGCTGCCGACGGTCTTCCTGGTTTCGGCCCGTTCCCTGGCCTGCCAGTCCCTGTCCATTTTCGGCGACCACAGCGACGTCATGTCCGCCCGCAACACGGGCTTCGCCCTGACTTGCGCCGGGTCCGTCCAGGAGGCCCAGGACCTGGCCATCGTCGCCCACCTGGCGACGCTGCGGAGCAAGATCCCCTTCCTCCACTTCTTCGACGGCTTCCGGACCTCGAACGTCGTCGAAAAGGTCGACCTCGTCTCCTACGAGACGCTGGCCGGGATCTTCGAACCGGAGCACCTCGAGGCCTTCCGGAAACGCTCCCTCAACCCCGAACGGCCCATGCTCAAGGTCGGCCAGCAGAACCCGGACGTCTACTTCCAGGGCCGGGAAACCGTCAACAAGTACTATATCGAATGCCCCGGGATCGTCCAGCACTACATGGACAAGGTAGCCAAGGTCATCGGCCGCCAATACCACCTTTTCGATTACTTCGGCACCCCCGACGCCGATAAGGTCATCATCATGATGGGCTCGGGCGCTGAGACGGCCGAAGAGACGATCAACTACCTGAACGGGCGCGGCGCCAAGCTGGGCCTGGTCAAGGTCCGGCTCTACAGGCCTTTCGATGCGGCTGCCCTCCTCGCGGCCATCCCGGCCTCGGCGAAAAAGATCGCCGTCCTCGACCGCACCAAGGAACCTGGTTCGATCGGCGAGCCCCTCTACCTCGACGCCGCCCTGGCCCTCTCCGGCCGCCCGGTCAAGGTCATCGGCGGGCGCTACGGCCTCTCGTCTAAGGAGTTCACGCCCAGCATGGTCAAGGCGGTCTACGACCACCTCGACGGAAAGGCGGCGCACGGCTTCACCGTGGGCATCACGGACGACGTCACCGGCACCTCGATTTCCGTCGGCCCGATCCTCGACACCGAGCTTCCCGGCACGGTCCGCTGCAAGTTCTACGGGTACGGCTCGGACGGGACGGTCGGCGCCAACAAGAACTCGATCAAGATCATCGCCGACCACACGGAAATGTTCGGCCAGGGCTATTTCCAGTACGACTCGAAGAAGTCCGGCGGCGTCACCATCTCCCATCTCCGCTTCGGCAAGAGCCCGATCCAATCGCAGTATTTCCTCAACACGGTCGATTTCGTCGCCCTCCACAAGCCCTCTTATATCGGCCGCATGGATATCCTCGAAGGCATCCGCGAGGGCGGGACGTTCCTCATCAACTCCAATTGGAAGGCCGACGAGGTCTTCGGGAACCTGACCGAGGACATGCAGAAGACGATCATCGCCAGGAAGGTCAATGTCTACAATATCAACGCCCTGAAGATCGCCGGCGAACTCGGCCTGGGCCTGCGCATCAACTCGATCATGCAGGCCTGTTTCTTCAAGCTCTCCGGCGTCCTCCCCGGGGACGAGGCCATCAAGCTCATCAAGAAGGCCATCGAAAAAACCTACGGCCGCAAGGGCCAGGAGGTCGTCCAGATGAACTGGGACGCGGTCGACCGGGCCGCCGCGGGCCTCGAAGAAATCCGGGTCCCGGCCAAGATCACCAAGTCGGCCCCGGTCACCAAGATCGTCCCCGACGACGCCAGCGCGTTCGCCAGGGAGGTCATCGACCCCGTCATCAGGTTCAGGGGCGACAGCCTGCCCGTCTCCAAGATGCCCCTCGACGGGGCCGTCCCGACGGCGACATCCCGCCTTGAGAAGCGCGGCATCGCCGTCGAATGCCCGAAGTGGCTGCCCGAGAACTGCACCCAGTGCAACCAGTGCTCCTTCGTCTGCCCCCACGCTTCGATCCGGGCCAAGCAGATCGCCAAGGCCGACGTCCCGGGCGCTCCCGCGGGCTTCACGACCTTGAAATCCAATACCAAGAACGACAGGAACCTCCAGTACCGGGTCCAGTGCTACGTTGAGGACTGTGTCGGCTGCGGCTCCTGCGCCCAGGTCTGCCCGGCCAAGAACAAGGCCCTAGTCATGACCCCGATCGAAGAACTGAGGGCTGCAGGGGAGACCCAGAAGGCCGAATTCTTCGACCGGCTCCCCGACAACGTCGTCGACGGCATCAGGCCGGATTCGCTCAAGGGCAGCCAGTTCCTCCGGCCGCTGTTCGAGTTCAGCGGCGCCTGCGCCGGATGCGGCGAAACCCCCTACGTCAAACTGGCCACCCAACTCTACGGAGACCGGATGATCATCGCCAACGCCACGGGCTGCTCGTCGATTTACGGCGGCACGTTCCCGACCTCCCCTTACTGCGTCAACGCCGAAGGGAAGGGGCCGGCCTGGGGCAACTCCCTCTTCGAGGACAACGCCGAATACGGGTTCGGCATGCGCCTGGCGGTCGACGCTAACCGGCGCCTTCTGGCGGCTTCGATCGACGCCGCGCAGGCCGCGGGCACGACGCCCGAGCTCACGGACGCTCTGGCGAAGATGAAGGACGCCTGGACGTCGACCGGTGAGGAGGCCAAGTCCGCGGCCAAGGCCGTTCTAACCGCCCTGCCGGCGGCCCTGGCCAAGGCCGATGGGGCCAAGCCGTACCTCGCCAAAATCTCCGAGCTCAAGGATTTCCTCGTCGAGAAGAGCGTTTGGTGCATCGGCGGAGACGGCTGGGCCTACGATATCGGCTACGGCGGTCTCGACCACGTCCTGGCCATGAACCGCAAGGTCAACGTCCTCGTCCTCGACACCGAAGTCTACTCCAACACGGGCGGCCAGGCCTCCAAGTCCACGCCGACCGGCTCCGTGGCCAAGTTCGCCTCGTCCGGCAAGAAAACCTCCAAGAAGGACCTCGGCCGCATGGCCATGAGCTACGGCTATGTTTACGTCGCCTCGGTGGCCATGGGCGCCAACATGAACCAGTGCCTCAAGGCCTTCCTCGAGGCCGAGGCCTATCCCGGCCCGTCGATCATCATCGCCTACTCGCCGTGCATCACCCACGGCTTTGACATGAGCAAGGCCCAGGCCGAGCAGAAGCTGGCCGTGGACACGGGCTACTGGATCCTCTACCGGTTCAACCCCCTGCTGGCCAAGGAGGGCAAGAACCCGCTCCAGCTCGACTCCCGCGAGCCCAAGCTCGAGTACCAAGCCTTCCTCAACAACGAGGTCCGCTACAAGACGCTCGTCCAGCAGTACCCGGAGATCGCCAAGGAACTCTTCGCCCGCGCCGCCGAGGAGGCCAAGAAGCGCTTCGAGTCGTACAAGAAGATGGCGGAATAGGCCAGGACGGTGCCGCCCTATCGGTTCGTCTGGCCGGCCCGGGACGGCCCGACAGTGACTCGGAGGGACCGCTCGGGGGCGAGGGCCGCGCGTATGTAGGCGTTCATATCTTCGAGCGTCACCGAGTCGATGGCCTCGAAAATGCCCGAGAGATGGTCATGCCCCAGCCCGAGGACCTCGTACAGCCCGACAGTCCGCAGCCGGGAAGCTTTGGCTTCGGCCGAACGGAGGAGCTGGGCCTTGGCCATCGTCTTGGTCGTCCGGAGCTCTTCATCCGGGATCCCTTTGTCCTGGAGGTCGGCGAGAGTCCGTTCGAGCGCCTCTGACGCCCGGGCGCTCTTGGCATTCTCGGTCTCCAGGTAGGCCTCGAGGATTCCCGAGCTTTTCGTCCACGTCACATGGGCGTCGACGTTGTAGGCCAGCTTTTCGGCCATCCGCAATCCCCAGAGCCGCGATCCAGGGCCCTTCCCGAGGAGGGTCTCGAGCAAGTATCCTTTGGCCTGATTGGGCGCGTCCGGGGCCGGAAGAAGGCAGGCCCGGCCGACATAGGTCTGTTTCGAATCCCTGGTCAGGGCGATATCGCGGACTGCGGGAAGGGCCGGGGAAACGATGGGAATGCTGACGTCTTCTCCGTCCGGGAATCGGGAGAAATATTTCTCGAGAAGCGCCCGAACCGGCCCTCTATCGAGGTCCGTGGCGACGTAGAAAAACAACCCCTTCTTGCTGAAAAACCGGCGATAGAAGGCGATGGCGTCCTTCCTGTCGATGGCCCCGAGGCTTTCCTCCGTCCCGTAGACTGCGGTCCCGTAGCCGGCCCCGGGGAAAAAGGCCTTCATGACGGCGTTATGGGCGGCGACGGTGGATTCGTCCTCCTCGGACCGCCCGTAGAGCTTCATCATCTCCTTGGTCCGGCCGATCCGGAGACCCGTGATGAGGGGGTCCTGGATGATCTTGCCGGTGACGCGGAGGGCTTCTTCGAGGTTTTCGGACAGGCACTCGATGAGGACGGCCGAGAAGTCCTCCGAGCAGAGGAGGCTCAACCGGGTCGCCTGGGACATGAGGTCTTGGGCCATGCCTTCGTCGGGGATCTCGAGTGTCAGTCGCGTGGTGAGGTAGGCCAACCCGTCGAGACCCAGAGGCACGGCCGACTTGCCCCCCGCAGCGAACAGCCCGACGACCGTCGTGGGCGAGTTCGTGTCTTTCTGGTAAACGCAGGGGAGGCCCGTTGCCAAAGTCGATTTTTCGGAGTTCTCCCTCCAGGGCGCTCCCGGGGTCCCAGAGGGCCCTGCGGCCATCAGGAGTCCGGCGCACGACCAGAGAAGCCAGGCCGCTCTCATTGCTTTTCGCCCTTCCGCGGGACGATGGAAACGGCGACGTATTCGCCCTTGCCGAGGTACCTGGCCGCCGTTTTTCTGAGGTCGCTCGAATCAACCCTCCCGATCTCATCCAGGTATCGCCCGGGTTTATCGCGCGTGTTGAGGAGGAGGTGCCTGGCCAGCGAGCCGGCTAGCTGCAGCCCGGACTCTTCGGCTTGCCCCACGGCGAACCGGATCTGGTTCTTGGCGCTTTCCAGGTAGTCGAACGCGAATATCTCGGCCTCGCCCGTAAAATCCTTTTTCGAATAGGCCTCGTTATGGGCTCGCTTGAGATAGCCCACGGCCGCCCGTTGGATCGTCGCCATGTCCTTGGGGTCCATCTTGATGGAGACGAGGGCGGCTCCCCCGAACCGGAAAGCGAGGTAGGACATGGAGACGGTTTGGACAGAATCCCGCTCTCCGCGGAGCAGGGCGGGGAGAAGCGGGTTGACCCCGCGGCCCAGGACTTCCGCCAGCACGTTCATGGCGTACTGGTCGGCGTGGTTGTAGTCCGGGGCCACGAAACCAAGAAAAACATAGCCTTCCCTGACATCGCGCTCGAAACGCTGGGACACGCTCTTTTTCAAGGGGACAGTCATCGGCAGCGGCTCGAGCCGGAGCCCGGTTTTCGGGAGCAAGCCGAAGACATCCCGGACCAGCCGCTCCATGTCGGCCGTCGCGAAATCGCCGACGACGGCCAGGGCGCAGTTGTCGGCGACGAAATATTTCCGGTAGAAGCCGAGGACTTCGCCGGCCGTCGCCGCGCGGATGACCTCCCGCCGTCCGTAAACCGAACGTCCGTAGGGGTGTCCGGGGAACAGGGCCTGGAGGACGAGGTCCACCGCATTCCGCTGCGGGTCGTCCTCCATCTGGTTGTACTCTTCGAGGAGGACTTCCTTCTCCTCGTCGAGTTCGGGCTGGCTCAAGTCGAGCCCGAAGAGGATGTTCTTCTGGTTCCGGAGCGCGAATTCGGCATGCTCGGACGGCAGCGAGATCTCGAAGGCGGAGATGTCCTGGCCGGTATTCCCGTTGAAATAGGCCCCGTGACGGCGGATGTCGGCGCTGACCTCGGCGCCGGAACGCACGGATGTCCCCCGGAAAAGGATGCAATGTTCGAGCAGGTGGACGAGGCCGCTCGTTCCGTCGGTTTCGTTCTTGGAGCCGACGTCAAAGCCGGTGACGACGTGGAGGAGAGGCAGGTCGCGCTTTTCATAGAGAAAAACGCGCATGCCGTTCTCGAGGACGAAGTACTTGCCGGGGTTCTCCGGGCCCACAGCGAGAAGCAGAGCGGCGCTCATCACGCCCGCCAGGAGCCCGGCGGTCACGGTCAGGTAGCTCCGCATGTTCCTGTCCACCGTTACGCTATCAAGCAAATCCCGCGCCAGTCTATCATAAACGGGGAACGCCCTCCACCCGGCTTATAGCTCCGAAGAGGCGTCTTCCGGGTAAAGTCTATTTACCATGGCCAGGGGGCCGGGCCGGGCGTTTTTGCTCCGGGCGGGAGAGTGTGCTAATATCGGAGAAAGAGGCAAGCAGGATAATGAAACCAGAGAGGAAGGCGAGGATCCTCATCATCGACGACGAGGAGAACATCCGCAAGGCCCTGAAGATGATCCTCGAGTACGAGGGTTACGAGTTTTTCGAGGCCGGAACGGGAGAAGACGGTTTGGAGATGCTCCGCGAAACCGTCGGTATCGACCTCGTCCTCCTCGACATTAAGATGCCGGGGAAAACCGGCCTCGAGGTCCTGGCCGAGCTCAGGCAGAGGCCCTTCGTCCCGGACGTCATCATGATCTCGGGACAGGGCACGATCCAGGCGGCCGTAGAGGCCACCAAGCTCGGCGCCTTCGATTTCCTGGAGAAGCCGCTCCACCGGGAGCGCGTCCTCATCAGCATCCGCAACGCCCTCAAGCAGACGCGCCTCGCCCGCGAGTGCCAGGACCTCAAGAAGAAGGCGGAGAAACACTACGAGATCGTCGGCAACCACCCCTCCATCCAGAACCTCTGGAAGGAGATCCTCAAGATCGCGCCGACCAACGCCACGGTCCTGATCTTCGGCGAAAGCGGCACGGGGAAAGAGCTCATCGCCCGCTCCATCCACACCCACAGCCTGCGGGCCCGGGAGACGTTCGTCCAGGTCAACTGCGCGGCCATCCCCGAGGAGCTCATCGAGAGCGAGCTATTCGGCCATGAGAAGGGCGCTTTCACCGGGGCCACGGAGAAGAAGACGGGCAAGTTCGAGCAGGCCGAGGGCGGCACCATTTTTCTCGACGAGATCGGCGACATGAGCCACCGGACACAGTCCAAAGTCCTCCGTGTCCTCGAAGAGGGCGAGGTCCAGAAAGTCGGGTCGAACCGGATCGTCAAGGTCGACGTCCGCGTCATAGCCGCGACGAACAAGGACCTCCGGAAGGAGATCCAGGAAGGGAGGTTCAGGGAAGACCTTTACTTCCGGCTCAACGTCGTCCCCCTGTACTCGCCGCCCCTGCGCGCGAGGCCGGAGGACATCCCGCTCCTCGTCGGCTATTTTTCGCGGACCTTCGCCGAGGAGAACAACTTCCGGCCGCGGAAGTTCTCGGCGGAAGCCCTCGAAGCCATGTCCCGCTACGCCTGGAAGGGCAACGTCCGCGAGCTCAAGAACATCGTCGAGCGGATGATGATCATGACCGACCGGGACACGATCGAGAGAAGGGACCTCCCCGAACCCCTGCGGGAGAAGCCGGAGGCGGCGCTGCCCGAGGCGGCCGGGGTCAAAACGCTCCGCGAATTCCGGGACTTGGCCGAGCGGGATTTCCTGCTGGCCAAGCTCGAGGCCAACAACTGGAACATCTCCCAGACGGCCCGGGAGATCGACACGCCGCGGTCGAACCTCTACAAAAAGCTCGAGCAATACGGTATAAAGATAACGGCCGGAGTGGGCGAGACGGTCGCCTCTCCTCCCCGCGAGGGGGGAGAGGAGGAAAGTCCGGACTCCGAAGGGCAGGATGGTCGCTAACAGCGACTCCGGGCGACCGGGGGAAAGTGCCACAGAAAACACACCGCCCTCCAGGGCAGGCCTAGCCTCCCCGGGGAGCAAGGGTGAAATGGCGAGGTAAGAGCTCACCGCCCCGGCGGCGACGCCGGGGGCAGGGCAAACCCCATCCGGAGCAAGGCCAAACGAGCCCCGTTTTGGGATGGCCCGTCCCAGGGGGCGGGTCGGCCGCTGGAGCCCCGGGGCAACCCGGGGCCTAGACAAATGACCGTCGCCCGTTTTCCGCGGGAACAGGATCCGGCTTATGTCCCGCTCCGGCCGTTTTTTTTTATCGCGGCGAGGACCCGGCGCTTTTTCTTTGCGCGGCGCCCTACCCTGGTCCAAGGTTATGTGTTATAAACGGACCGATGATGCCTTACGCTGCTATCGGCCTGGGAATCGCGGCAATCGTCGGAATCTGGGCCTTTCTTGTCGCCGATACGATCAAAGAACGGATCCTCATCGCCGGGATACCCATCGTCGTTTTCTCGATTCCCATCCTATTCCGGTCGCCGGCCGGCCGGCTGATCTCGGCCATCGGATGGGCGGTCTACGGGCTCGGCTGTATCATCTACCTGCGTTATAACGGCGTGGGGATCCGCTGATGCCTCGGTTCGCCTGGTGGAAGGACGCATCGCCGGACGCCCGGCGGGCGCTCGTCGCAGCCTCTTTCGGCTGGATGCTCGACGCCTTCGACGTCATGCTCTACTCCATGGTCCTGACGGCGTTGATGTCAGACCTGGCGATGGCCAAGGCGACGGCCGGGCTCCTCGGCTCGCTGACGCTCTTTGCCTCCGCGGTCGGGGGCCTTGTCTTCGGCGTCATCGCCGACCGCTTCGGCCGCCGCCGCGCCCTGATGGCCAGCATCCTCATCTATTCCGTCTTCACCGCCGCCTGCGGTTTCGCCACGAGCGTCGTCATGCTCGCGGTCTTCCGGATCTTCCTCGGCCTGGGCATGGGCGGGGAGTGGGCGAGCGGGGCTTCGCTCGTCTCCGAAACCTGGCCGGCGGAGCATCGCGGCAAGGCTCTGGGGATCGTCCAGAGCTCCTGGGCCGTCGGTTACGCCGCCGCCGCGGCGGTCGCCGCGCTCGTCCTTCCGGTTTGGGGCTGGAGAGGGGTCTTCTTCGTCGGCGTCATCCCGGCTTTCTTAACGCTCTGGATAAGAAGGCGAGTCCAGGAACCCGAGATCTGGAAAGCGGGTCGGGCCGCCGCGCCGAGCGTCCGGGCGGGCTTCCGTGGGATCTTCGGAAGAGGGCGCCTTCGTCTGACCATTCTCGTGACCGCGATGAACGCGTGCACCATGTTTGCCTGGTGGGGCTTCAACCTCTGGCTCCCGGCCTATCTTTCGATGCCGTCCGGCCAGGGAGGCATCGGCCTGGCGCCGCGGACGATGTCGGGCCTGGTCATCTTCATGCAGGCCGGCATGTGGCTGGGGTACATCACTTTCGGCTTCATCAGCGATAGGCTGGGCCGGAAACGGTCCTACGTGGGCTTCCTCTTAGCCGCCTCGGTTTTCATGGTTTTGTACTCGCAAACACGGCGGCCGCTAGTGCTCCTCGCCTTGGGGCCTTTCGTCGCCTTCTTCGGCACGGGCTATTTTGCGGGGTTCGGGGCCCTGACGGCGGAGCTCTATCCCACGGCGATCCGGGCCACGGCCCAGGGTATCACCTATAACACCGGCCGTATCGTCAGCGCCGTGGCGCCATTCGTGGTCGGCTCCCTGGCCCAAACGAGAGGGTTCGGATTCTCCTTCTTGCTAATATCCTTGGCCTTCGTGGCGGCGGCCGTGTTCTGGCTGGGGATTCCCGAAACGAAGGGCAAAGCGCTGGATTAGGAATGCACCAAGCCGTTTTTTAATAAGGCCGTTAATTGTTGTTTTATGAGTAAGTTACAGACCTGACGGCGGGGACCGTCACCGCAGGAGTGTCAACTTTTTGTCGTGTTAGATCTGATATCTCGCCCCATTCCTCCAGACGCTTGGCATGACACGACGGGCAGAATCCCCGCGTCTTGCAGGAGAACATCAGGAGGTGTTCCGCCTGGCAGTTCGGACACCGGATCCGGGCAACACCCGAGCGGGGGTTGGCGCAATTGAGATAGCGCTCGACCACCTCCTTGACGATCGGCCGGAAAAAACCGTACTCCTTCTCAAAGCATCGCTCATAATCAGCCAGGAACCGCTCGAAATGATAGAACATCACCCGGTAGAGGACCGTGCGCTCCGGATGGCGAGGGCGATAGATTCCCGGCACATCGGGAAGGAAGATTCAAGAAACGCGCCACGGTGAGAGACCGCCTGATAATCCGGCTTAGCCTGAGAGGACAGGAGAGGTGAAGAGCAGCGGCTGACGCCATTATTCTCGACCGCTGTTGACAGTCAGGCCTGAGCGCGAGTCGGGCTTGTATTCAGGCGATGTCTTCATAAAACGTCGTGTTCCAAGGAGACCTGCTGTGGGAGAACGCGTAGCGACCACTTGGTCCGTGTCCATCCCCACCTTGATGATCTTGAGTGCCACCTCGCAGCGGATGGGCTGGACCTGCTCAGCCCGGAAGACAGCCCCCATACCCCCTTGGCCCAGTTCCTCGAGCAGTTTGTATTTCGCAAACGCGTTCGCCTATTACAATGAAGAGATTTATCTAAAATTTTACAAACGTACAAAGACCGTTCCTAAAAATCGCCGCCTCAATTTGGTTTTAAACCCCGCTTTGCCATTCCCGAGTGGCACTATCCGGAACAGGCAGGTTGCAATTCTGAATGATATCGGGTAGAGTTAAAATATATGTTGAAACCCGCACTCAATATCGCTTTTGTCGGCAATTATTCCCCGCGCATTTGCGGTATCGCCACTTTTACCACCGATCTTTGCGAAGCGACCGCCAAGCGGCTGGGGCGTCGGTCGAACGTCTTCGCGGTCGCCGTCAACGACACGGACCAGGGGTACACTTATCCGCGCCGGGTGGAATTCACCCTACAAAAGAACCAGCAGAGCGATTATTATGAAGCGGCCAATTTTATTAACGCCAGCAACACCGACGTGGTCTGCGTCCAGCACGAGTACGGGATCTACGGCGGCGGGGACGGCGTTTATATCCTCTCCCTGATCTCCAGCCTCAGCGTGCCGGTGGTGGTGGTGCTGCACACGGTGCTCAAAACCCCAACCCCCAACCAGAAAAAGATCATCCAGGAGATGGCCCAGCGGGCCAGCCAGCTGGTCGTGATGAGCGAACTGGCCGTGACATTATTGCAGGAGGTCTACGCCGTACCGGCCGAGAAGGTCAGGCGGCTCTATCACGGCACGCCCGATTTTACCTCGCTGGATAACAGCCACTACAAAAAGCGTTTCCAGGTGGAAGGGAACCAGACGCTGCTAACCTTTGGCCTGCTCAGCCCCAACAAAGGGATCGAGATGGTCATTAACGCTCTCCCCAAACTGGTCCAGGAATTTCCTAAATTGATCTATGTCGTGCTGGGGAAAACCCACCCCAACGTCCTGAAGGAATATGGCGAAAAATACCGGACTGGCCTGATCGCACTGGTCGACAAGATGGAGCTGCAGGAACATGTTATCTTTGATGATCGCTTTGTCAGCCTGGAAGAGCTCTATGCCTGGCTGATGGCGGCGGACATCTATATCACCCCCTATTTGAACGAGGCGCAGATCGTCAGCGGAACTCTGTCCTACGCGGTCGGGGCGGGGACCGCCATCATCTCCACCCCTTACTGGTACGCCAAAGAGCTGCTCGCCGAAGGCCGGGGGCTATTGATAAACTTTGCGGACTCCGCAGCGCTGGCTGATACCTTGCGCGACCTGCTGTCGGACAAAGCCAAGCTAAAGTCGCTGCGCGCCAAAACCTATAAATTCGGGCGGCAGATGCGATGGGAAATAGTCGCGGAAAAGTACCTGGAGCTGTTCCGCCGCACGGCGGCGGTCGCGGCCAAAAGGTCGATGGCTCTTAAAACTCCCACCCTGCTGTTACGCGAACCACCCTTCGACCTGGCACACTTAAAGCGCCTGACCGATGATACGGGACTGCTCCAGCATGCCAAGTATATTGTCCCCGACCGGCATACCGGTTATTGCCTGGACGACAACTCCCGGGCACTGATGTTGTGCGCTTGGGCGTTTTCCCTTTTGCGCGGCGAGGACGCCAAGGAGCTGATCTCCACTTATTTCAGCTTTACCCATTTTATGCAAAATCCCGACGGGCGCTTCCGGAATTTTATCGATTACCAGCGCCACTTCCTGGATGAGACCGGTTCGGACGATGCGTGCGGCCGGGCGCTCTGGGCGCTTGGTTATATCATCTGGCGGCCGCCCCGCGATGCCTATCGCTCTCTGGCTTATTCGTGTTTTCAGAAGGCGTTGCCCCACGTGCGCGGATTGAACCTGCGCGGGAAGGCCCTGGCCATGCTTGGTTTGGCCGCTTACTTGCGCTGCTACCAGGGGGATGAGAGCGTCACTGCCCTGCTGCGCGAATGCGCCGACTATCTTTTAGCTTTATATAAAGAAGTGGCGACTGACGATTGGCGCTGGTTTGAAGATATCATCTGTTACGATAATGGGATTATGCCTATGGCTTTATTTCAAACTTATTCCCTTCTCCGCGATGAAAAATATTTACTGGTAGCCAGGGAAACGCTGGAGTTTTTAGAAAAAACCTTTACCCAAAACGGCCGCCTTTCCATAGTCGGCAGCCGCGGCTGGTATAAAAGAGGCGGACCAAGAGCGCAGTATGACCAACAGCCCATTGACGCGGCAGCGATGGTTTTGGCTTATCAGTCGGCTTACTGGGTTACCCAGAAGAAAGAATATTTAAAAAAGATGCGGCGGGCGTTCGGCTGGTTTCTCGGCGAGAACGACATGGGGATGTCTTTGTACGATCACGAGACCAAAGGTTGCGCCGACGGCTTGCTGCCGGAGGGGGTTAGTCTGAACCAGGGGGGCGAAAGCACCGTTTCTTTTCTGATGGCGCTGCTGGCCATGATCGAAGAGCATGAAATTGCAGGCGCGGTTTAGCGCTGCTTTAAAAGCTTTTCGAGCAGCTCGTCCACCGGAATACTGGCCACATGCGACTCCGAGTCGGAAATGGCGTAAGGGATGATCAATTCATTGTTGAGGATTATGGATCCGCAGCTGTAGACCACGTTCGGCACGTAGCCTTCGCGCTCTTCTTCCCTGGGCGCGAGCAGCGGCTCTTCCAGCCGCCCGATTATTTTCGAGGGATCTTTCAGGTCTAAAAGCGAAACGCCGATGCAGTATTTGCGCATCGGCCCCACGCCGTGCGTCAGCAGGAGCCACCCTTTTTCAGTTTCCAGGGGGGAGCCGCAATTGCCGATCTGGACCAGCTCCCAGGGGTTTTCCGGCGCTTCAATTTTAACCCCTGCAAACCAGAAATGGATGTTATTGGAATAGCTTAAATAGAGATTTTCCCCGTCGCTCCGCGTGATCATGGCATACAGTCCGTTGATCCGGCGCGGGAAAAGGGCCATCCCTTTATTGCGCGCCATGTGGCCGTTGAGGGTCGAGATCTTGAAATGGTGGAAATCTTTTGTTTCGATCATTTGCGGCAATATTTCCCGCCCGTTATAAGCGGTATAGGTCGCATAGTAGGTAACACTGCCGTCTTCGTCAACAAAACGGACAAAACGCGCGTCTTCCACCCCGTTGCTTTCGTTTTGCGACACGGGGAAAATGACCCTTTCCGAGATCAACTGTCCGTGCGGGAAAAAGACCTCATAATTCGATTCCACCAGCCACTTGATGTGGACGATGGTGTTATCCATGTCGGCGGAAGTAAAGGTGTTGCTGCCGCGGACGGCGTTGATCGCCTGGCCCATTTCTTCCGGCGTATAGCTGGCCAGCAGGTGCTGGAAGATCGCTTTGGCTGCTTCGCTGAACTGTCCCATCTCCTCCAGTTTGGCCTTAAAAAGTTCCCGGTCGTAAGTCGCATTCAAGACGATCTCGGGCGTGCCCAAAAATGGGCTGACCGACTCCAGAAAGATCGAATTGTCCCTGTCGATCAGGGCGCTGCGGAAAACGATCGAGGAGATATGCCCTTCGCCGGTCGCGCGGAAACTAAAGATCACGCGGGTCTGTCCCTTCTGTAAATTGTTCTGCTTGGGATATATGACGATCGAAGGATTGAAAAGGGCGGCGGATTCGATGGAGTATTCCATCGTAAAACAAGAGCCGAGCAAGAGCTTTCTTTCCTCTGATAACGCCGCCGGCTCCTGGATGGTTCCGCTGACCTTCTGGTAATTCCTCATCAGGATAGATTGAATATCCTTATGGCGGTGCGCAAAATCTTTGAGTATTTGCTTGAGCAGGGCTTTGACCCTAGTTTCGTCCAGCGCCAGGATGCGGTTGACGATATTGCCGGTGTGGTTTTCACTGGCGGGACGGAAAGGGCGGGTAATGATCCGGCGCGGGTCCGGGCGGATATTTTTCAGGGTTTTATTGGTGATGCGCTTGAATAAGCGCGAAATAATGACCGGATCATGGAGCGCAAGTTTGCCGAGCTGCTTGTGTGCGATCAAAACCTCAGCTTCCGTTATAATGGACGATTTTTTATTAAGACGAGCCTTCGGTTCTTCGGCCATGGCATGGTAATACTAAATCTTTATACGGCAAAAAAGCAATGAGTCGCATTTCCAATCTCCTGATTTCCGTTTTGAGTTGGCGTCGGGTATGGGGTATACTGGCTTTTCATTGGTGCTTTTTCCGTGGCTGATCCTGGCAACAGGGCCCAGATCAAGCGCGGACGAATAGGAATTTCCTTTTCCGCGGCGCACGCGAACCCCGGCCACAAGGCTCGGAACCGATGCCTCCCCTCACGAAATGATGATATTCCCGGCCGCGGATCAGTGTCAAGAACTCAGGAAGCGGCTAGCAAGGGCTTTGACTGCAGGGTTATACCGGGAACGAATTCAAAAGACGATAGACCACCCTTCCCTCTCAAATTGCCACCCGCTATTCATGCGCCCCTCCCTCCTCGGCCGTCATCAGGGCAACCTGCTCGAAGACATGGGCAGGCGGCGGCTTCTCCGCGACAAAGGTCAGCTTCAGATGCTCTATGATCCGGTCCACGACGGCATACTCCGTGAGGAAGGCGACGACCTTCATCCTCCCGCCGCATCGGGGGCAAATCAGCGGGTCCACCTCGTAGACCTTCCGGATCATCTCGGCCCAGCCCTTGGAGGAGACGGACTCCGGCTCCTCCTCGATTATTCGAACCGCTAGGAGCATAACGACTGGTTTCCATACCCTCCCCCGATGGCGGCTGGCGGCAGAGTTGCTTCAAACAAGAATCGCAGGGAGTAACGAAGAGATGGGAGTAATGGATCGTAAGTCCATAGAGCGGTTCTCAGTGAAATTAACTTAGTAGCTAAGCTATGAAAGAATTATAGGCATGGGTTCAATGACGGTTTTCGAGGGCCTGTCGATTTTTTGTCGTGTCGGATCCAGACTGTCAAGATTTGAGACAGATTGGCCGTCAAAACTAGCTCAGAACGGCTTAAACGGAATCAAAACAGGTTACACTTCACTGGTGGCCATGCAGGCGGGGCTAGAAAGCGGAGAACGCTTGGCGGATGAGGGCCAGAAGGTTTCCCGGCCAGAGCCCCAACTGGACCGTCGCGAACAAGCACAGAAAGAGGACCAGGTAGAGGGCCGGGTTTTCCTGTTCGATGGTGACCTCGCTACCCTCGTCCTTCATGTACATGACAACGATAACCTTCAGGTAGTACCCGACCGAGATCAGACTGGCCAGGACCGCGGCCACGGCCAGCGCGACATGCCCCTCCCTGACGGCTCCGCTGAAGACATAGAATTTGGCCAGGAAGCCGGCCGTTGGCGGAAAGCCCGCCAGGGAGAGGAGGAACACGGAGAGGCAGGCGGCAAGCCAGGGATAGCGGCGGCCGAGGCCGGCGAAGTCATCAAGCGCCGTGTATTCAACGCCCTTCCGCGACATGGCCGCCAGGACGCTGAAGGCTCCGGCGTTCATGAACAGATAGACGACGAGGTAGAAGACGAGGCTCGGGCCGTCCCCGGCGATGACGGCGACGAGGAGATAGCCCGAATGGGCGATGCTCGAATAGGCCAGCATCCTCTTAACGCTTCTTTGACGAAGCGCGGCCAGGTTGCCGGCGAACATGGTCAGGACCGCCATGAGGGTTAGAGCGGGGCCGAAGACGGCGGCGAAGGATTCGTTCCTCAGGAGGGGAACGAGGAGCCTGAAGAGGACGGCCAGTCCGGCGGCCTTGGGTCCGACGGTCAGGAATACGGTCACGGGCGTCGGGGCGCCCTCGTAGACGTCCGGAGCCCACATGTGGAAGGGGGCGATGGCGATCTTGAAGCCCAGGGCCGCGAGGATGAGCCCCAGGCCCACGGCGCCGGCTGGGGCCAGGCCCGCCCGAGAAGTCCCGTTCGCGAGAAAGGTTGAAAAATCGAGGCTTCCCGACGTCCCGAACAGGAGGGCCAGCCCGAACACAAAAAACGCGCCGGCGAAGCTCCCCATCAGGAAGTACTTGGCCGCCGCTTCGGAGGAAGTCCTATCGGGCCTCTTTAGGCCCGATAGGGCGTAAGAAGCGACCGAGAGGACCTCGAGACCCAGGAAAACGACGAGCCAATCCGTCGAGGAGACCATGATCATCAGCCCGGCCACGGCTATGAGGACGAGGCCGCAAAGCTCGCCGAGGTTCAAGCCCTGGCGAGCCGCGTATTCCAGGCTCATCAGGACGACGATGAGGCCTATGACGACGAAGACGGCGACGAGGAGCAGGGCGAACTGGTCGAGGAGGAGACGCCCGCCGAAAAAGCTCAGACCCTGGTTCCAGGAGCGGACCGTGAAAAACCCGGCCGCAAGAAGGGCGAAAGCCGCGAGATAACCGAGCGGCTCCCGGCTCTTCCGCTTCATGAAGGCCTCGACGAGAAGGACGAA
>Ga0214473_10002587_pt1 | contig 22215 bp, 22 predicted proteins | sample RVTome_7_FD_203509 | JGI IMG/M metagenome (GOLD analysis project Ga0214473, IMG submission 203509) | Soil microbial communities from uranium-contaminated site in the Upper Colorado River Basin, Wyoming, United States - RVT98D197 | ecosystem: Environmental > Terrestrial > Soil > Contaminated >... | reverse complement strand
GCAAGCTCGGTCTGGATCGTGTGGACGCAGTGCCCGCAGGATATGTTGGGTACGTTGTACGCGATGGTCGTCATGGCCTCTCCTGGATTTCTCCCCTCAGCTCTCGGCCGCCGCAGAGAACACCTCGGCGATTTCAGCGAGGACGCGCTCGCGCTCCGAGGCCTCTTCCCCTCGGACGGCGGTGATCAAACACGAATGCAGGTGCCGGTCGAGGATGCTGGTGCTGATCTTGCCCAACGCCGCCCGAACGGCCTGCAGCTGCCGGATGACGTCGATGCAGTAGGCATCCTCATCCACCATCTTCTCGATGCCCCGAATGTGGCCCTCGACGGTGCGCAGACGACGCTGGATGTTGTCCTTGTCCATGCCCGGCCTCTAGAACCCCCCCCCAGGGGGGAGGGGTTGCCATAATGGTACAACCCTTCACATTCCAGGTCAAGGACAAACGGCCTCCCAAGAGCCATACAGATGGCTCCAAGGCGGCCCGGCTGGCCAGACGTGCGTTGTCCCTCGGGGATTGCGGATTAAGGCCCTGGGGCGCTCTCAGGGGGCGGGCCCCCCTCGCCACCTAGGAAGAACGGCCTTCGGCCTGCGCCCGCGCCCGCATTTGAGCGCGGAGGGCCGTCATGTCGCGTGGGACCAGGTAGGCTGCACAGGCGAGCAGGACCGCCCCGATCAACCACGCCGTCACGCAGATCACCAGGATGGCGTATTCCAGCGACGACCGGTCGGCGATGAAGCCGGCCAGGAGCGGCGCCACGGCCGAGCCCCCCTCTTCGATGAAGTACTGCAGGGCCAGGGCCGTGCTGCGCACCTCGGGAACGGTGATGTCGTAGATCGTCGAAACGACGTTGGGGGAGGCGAACGGGATGAAGACCGCCGTCGCCAGCAGCAAGATCATGAAGGTCGTACGGTCATCGTGGGGAACATTGATGGTGACGGTCAGCAGGATCGCTCCCAGGAGGACTCCCACGAGCGACACCAGCAGCCGCCCTCGTTGGGTCCGCCGGAACGCGGCATCGCCGAGACTCCCGCCGATGAAGTAACCGGCCGAAAGGACAAGCACGGCCGGGGCCATCGTCAAGAGGATGGCGTTCTCGTCGTAGCCCCTCTCGGTCTCCAGGTAGGCGAAGAACCAGAAAGTGATGACCTGCCAGGGGAACACGCCGACGAAACCCTGGCCGAACAGGAAGAGCAGACTGCGCTTGCGGAAGAGCTCGAGCGCGGTCTTCCACTGGAACCGGTGAGGCTGGATCTTCTCCAGGCCCTCCATTTCGGGCTCGCTCCGGCCCCGCGGGACGTCTCGTACGATGAAGAAGATGAGGACCGCCAGCACGATCCCGATGGATCCGGTGAGGTAGAAAACGCGCCGCCATCCCCAGACGGGGCCGAGTCCCAGGGCCAGGCCAATCCCCAGCAGGTAGCCCAGAGGCTGCGAGAGTTGCAGCAGCCCGTAAACGCGACCGCGCATCGACGGTCCGAAGTAGTCCGAGATCAAGCTGTAGATGCCGGGGTAGCTGGAGTCGTCAATGCCGGTCGATGCGCGCGTGGCCAGGAACGCCGGATAGGTGGGCGCAATGGCGCTTAGCCACGTGGTGGCCCCCCAGATAAGCGATGCCAGCGCCAGCAGCCGCGGCCGGGCGAATCGATCGTACAGGTAGCCCCACAACGGAAACAAGACGCCGCCCACCAGTAGGGCCATGGTCGAGACCAGGCCCATCTGGGTCTTGTTGATTCGGAACTCCTCCATGATGGAGGTCGTCAGGGGACTGATGAGCAGCCGGTCGGTCTGGTGCAGCAGGATGAAGCCGAAGAACACGCCTACGACGAACCAGCGGTAACTTCGGGTCAGGCGCATGCCTTCACCTCGTCAGGTTTGCGGCCGGTGGGACGGCCGGTGCCCGGCCTCGGCGTTCGGATCCCCGCGCAGCAACTCGACAGCGTGACCCAGGACGGGCCGGAGGACGTCCAAGTTCTCCAGTGCAGCGCGCGGGCTTCCGGGGAGATTCACGATCAGGACGTTCCCCCGAATCCCGGCTGCGGCCCGGGAGAGAATGGCGTGGGGCGTCCGTCGGGCGCCGGCCGCTCGCATCGCCTCCCCCAGGCCCGGGGCCATGCGGTCGCACACCGCCAGAGTGGCCTCCGGGGTCCGGTCCCGCTCGCCGAAACCCGTGCCCCCGGTCGTGAGGATGACGTCGACGGTGCCGCCGTCGGCCCAGCGGCGGAGGGTGCTTTCGATGTCGGTTTGTTCGTCGGGAAGGACGGCGCTTTCGGTCACCTGCCAACCCCAGCCCTCTGCCTTTCGACGCAGGGCCGGGCCGGCCTCGTCGGGCCGTTCGCCGCGTGCCGATCGGTCCGAGACGGTCAAGAGGCCGATCCTCACTGCAGCTCCTTCCCCATGATGGCGGTATCCATCACGCCCCAACCCCGCCGCCTGTAGTACTCCATGATGTCGAGATTGTCGGGGGTGATCAGGAGATAGACCTTGAGGCAACCCTTCGAGCGCAGGCGTTGCTCCAACTCGTCCATCAGCGTTGTGCCCAGACCCCGCCGCCGCTCGTCGGGTCGCACCGCCAGATGGTAGACCAGGCCTCGACGCCCGTCGTACCCGCCCATCACCGCGCCCACGATCCTGCCCTGCTCTTCAGACACGAGGAACAAGTCGGGGTCGCGCGTCAGCTTCTTCCGGATCTCCTCCGGAGCATCGGACGGGCCGAGATGCACTCCCGGGCCGGCGCCCCGCCAAAGGTCGAGCACCGCTTCCAGATCGTCCCAGGCGAATGAACGGATCGGCAAAGGACAACTACTCACATCTGGCTCCACGCGCTGAGCCTGTCGAAGCGCGTGGGCACATGCCTCGGCGAAACCGAGTCGCTTCGCCACATCCTTCGACAGGCTCAGGATGTGGCTCGTTGAGCCCTTAGCAAGAGCTCCGCACCCTCATCCACCCTACTCCGGCTCCGCGCCGACCAGGCGCTTCCACTCCCCATGAATGCCGTCTTCCGTCACGCCGAAGAACAACCGGATGTGCCCATCTTCCCGCTGCGCCAGGTCGAAGCGGGCCCGCTTGCCGCGCCGCTGCTCCTTGAGGATGCCGAGGTCGCCGTGCCATTGGATGGGCGCCTGACGCAGATCGGGCGGCAGCGCCAGGAACTCGGTGATGGCATAGTGCCACAGGCGCCGGGCGGAGGACTGGGTTACGTTCTTGACGACGTTGCCGTTGCGCAGGTCCCGCATGGTGTAGTAACGGACACCGTCGCGTTCCTCGACGCTGACGACTTCGACGCCGGTGTGCGGCGGCACCGTGCCGGCCGCTACGGGCTCTTCGATCGCGGGCGGGGGAGGCTCGGGTGTGGGCGCGACTTCCGCCTCAGCCTTGCGCGCCTGGGTCCGGTGGACGAGCTGCACGATTTCGTCGCGCACCGCCAGGCCGGTCTCGGCCTCGTCGCGGACATAGATCTTGTTGTCGTCGACAGCGTACGGTGGATCCTCGCCGCGCGGAACCAGGACGCGCAACACCGTCTTGCCTCCCCTCTCCTGAGTGTCGACCTGACAGGCGAGGGGCGGGCTGATGCGGCTGCGGATCTCCTTCTCCAGGGCGCGCACCGCGGCAGCGGGATTCGGCACGCCGGGAACGGGCTTAGAGGGGTCGGCCTCCAGCCCGATGTACAGCGTGCCCCCGTTGGTATTGGCGAACGCGCACACGTCGGAGATCACGGCATAGAGCCGGCCGCCGCGCTGAGCCATCGACTCGTGGAAGTCCTGGTTGATGGAAGGGCCCTCTTCCTGAGCCTGGCGCAGGAAGTCGAACGGTTCGTCCTCCGCCGGCGTGTGCGGCCGGGTGCGGGCGAAGTCCTGGCTCAGGAATAGGTCCTTCAAGGCTTGGAAGGACGCTTCCTCCAGCTGAGCCTCGGTGGCGCGGTCTCCGACACCCAGGTTCTTCTTATTACTGGGGTCGGTCCGTAGTCGATGCGAGTCCGAACCCTGGATGCAGTGCATCCGGCGCGGGTACTCCGGCTTCGTGCCGCTGAAGAACAGCGCCGTTCGACTGCGCCCCTTCTGGCCCAGGTCGGTGACCTCGAGCGCGTGAAGGTTCGGATCCTGGGTATAGGCGATCTTCGTCTGGCCGCCGAAGTTGAAGCCGACCATGGCGACGCCGTTGGACGAGTTGGCGTGGGCGGCGATGGCCAGCCCGCCTGCTTCGGCGATCAACCGATAGGCTTGCATGACGTCGCTCGTGGCCCCGACCGTCGATGAGCCCAGGTCGAGCTTGTCGGAGGGAATGTTCAGACTGAGGAGCAGATGCTCCAGCTCGCGGACCGAAGTCTCGGGAGGAAAGATCCCCAGAATGTGGAAGCCGAAGGTGGCCGTGAACTCGAATCCCGGAAGCACCAGGATCTTCTGCCGCAAGCGGCGGTATTCTCCCAGGCGCTGGGTCTCTTCCGGCGTGAGGCGGCCAAGGCGTTCCAAGAGCTCGAATTGCTGGATTTCTTCCAGCATGCGCCGGTAGCCGGCGACCGTGTTGTGGTCGGCGAAGGCGATGATGTCCAGCCCGCGGGTTTCGCTTCGCCGCAGAATGTCCATGTAGCCGACGTCCGGCTCCTGGTAGTCGCTGGAAGCCGGCGTATGCAGATGCAGGTCGAGGACCCGCCACTCCCGCTGAGGGGAACCGCGCCCACCTCTCATTCGCTCCCTCTTCCTTTCAGTGCCAGGGTCCGTTGCAGCGCTTGGGTCAACTGCTCCGGCGCGTACGGCTTCAACAAGAACCCGTCGGCTCCGGCGACGGAGCATTCGTCCGCCAGGCTCATACCCGAGGTCATCAAGACCGGGACCGTCGCCAGGTCCGGGGAGGCGCGCATGCGGCGCAGCAGATCCAATCCGTCTCCGCCGGTCAGGAAGACGTCCATCAGCACGACGTCGGGGGCGGCCGTGCGCACCTCGTCCAGGACGGCGACGGGGTTGCCGGCGATCTCGACGGTGTAGCCGTCCAGCTCGAGAAGGATCTTCAACAGAGCGACAGTGGTGCGGTCGTTATCGACGATGAAGACCTTCGCCATGCTCCTATCCGCTCACCGTTTGCCGCTGGTCGCTTTTCGCGGCCGGCGCCCGTTGCGCCCCGCCCGGGCCGGGGCTTTTCGCGGGGCCTTCTCCAGCGCCGCTCGCAGCACGTCGTCGATGTCCTCCACGAACACGAAGCGCAGATCCTCGCGCACCTCGAGCGGGACGTCGTCCAGATCGGCCTCGTTGCGGCGCGGCAGGATGACGGTCTTGAGGCCGGCGCGGTGCGCCGCCAGCACCTTCTCCTTGACGCCCCCGATCGGCAGCACCTTCCCGCGCAAGGTCACCTCGCCCGTCATGGCGACGTCGTGCTGCACCGGGCGGCCCGTGGCCAACGACGCCAGCGCCGTGGCGATGGTCACGCCGGCCGAAGGCCCGTCCTTGGGCTGGGCGCCGGCCGGGATGTGCAGGTGGATATCGTGTTCCTTCCAGTAGGCCGTCGGCACGCCCAGTCTTGGGCTGGCCGATCGAACGAGCGACAAGGCGGCCTGGGCGGACTCCTGCATCACCTGGCCGAGCGAGCCGGTCAGGAGGAACTGTTTGGCCCCGGGCATCGCCGTCGCTTCGATGAACAGGACTTCTCCTCCGACCGGCGTAAAGGCCAGCCCGGTGGCGACCCCGGGCAGCGATGTCCGCTCCTGGACTTCCTCCGGACCCAGATAACGAGGGTGCCCGAGGAGCTCGGCCACGACGTCAGGCGTCACGGTTCGCTGGCCGGCCGTCCCATCGGCCATCGTCGCCGCCAGCTTACGGCAGACCCGTCCGATCTCGCGTTCCAGGTTGCGGACGCCGGCCTCGCGGGTGTAGTCGCGGATCAGGCGGGCCAGCGCCGCGTCCTCGAAGGCGACGTCCCCCGGCCGGAGTCCATTTTCGCGCAGCTGCCGTCCGACGAGATAGGTCCGGGCGATGGCGATCTTCTCATTCTCGGTGTAGCCCGAGAGCTGGATGACCTCCATGCGGTCCAACAGCGGCCCGGGGATCGTGTCGGACCAGTTGGCGGTCGTGATGAACATGACCTGCGAAAGATCGAAGGCGACCTCCAGGTAGTGGTCGCGGAACTCGCGATTCTGTTCGGGGTCAAGCACCTCTAGGAGCGCCGAGGCAGGGTCGCCTCGAAAGTCCTGGCCCATCTTGTCGACTTCGTCGAGCATGAAGACGGGGTTACGCGTTTCGACCCGCCGCAAAGCCTGCAGGATTCGTCCCGGCATAGCGCCGATGTAGGTGCGGCGATGGCCTCGAATCTCGGCCTCGTCATGGACGCCCCCCAGCGAAATCCGCACGAACTTCCGTCCCATGGCGCGGGCGATGGACTGACCCAGGGAGGTCTTGCCGACTCCCGGAGGGCCGATGAAACACAGGATGACCCCTTCGCGCTCGCGGCGGATCGTGTCGGCCGGTTGGGGTACGACCTCCCCACCCCGCTCCAGCTTCAACTTGCGCACGGCCAGGTATTCCAGGATGCGGTCCTTGATGTCCTTGAGGCCGTAGTGGTCCTCTTCGAGGACGGCGCGGGCATGCGCCAGGTCGAGGTTGTCCGGCGTCGTCCGGTCCCACGGCAGGGCCACGAGCCAATCCAGGTAGGAGCGGATGACCCCGTATTCCGCTGCGGCCGACGGCAAGCGTGAGAGCCGCTCGAGCTCGCGGCGCGCCTGCTTCTCGGATTCCTCCGGCAGGTGGGCGTCGTCGATCCGCCGGCGAAGCTCGTCGACTTCTTTCGTCTGCTCGTCGGACTCGCCGAGCTCGCGCTGAATCGCCTTCAACTGCTCGCGCAGGAAGTACTCGCGCTGGACCTTCTCGATCTCGGTCCGGGCTTCCTGCTGGATATGCTGCCCGAGGGAGAGGACTTCGACCTCGCGTCCGAGGACGGCGATCAGTCTCTTGAGCTTGGCGATGGCGCTGTCGTCTTCGAGGATCGCCTGCGCCTCGGCCAGCTCCATCCGTTGGTAGTTGGCCACGGTGTAAACGACGTGGAGAGGATCGTCCAGAAGCAAGATGCTGCCCACGATTTCGCGCGGCAGCGAGGGCGCCAACTCGGCGATCTGCTGGATCTGGTCCTTGACCGCTCGCACCTGAGCCTCGACCTCGACGCCTTCTTCGACCGTTTCCGGGCGTAGGCGGATGCGGGCGCGCAGGTACGGCTCCAACTCGGCGAAGTCCTCGATCTCGAAACGCGCCAGCCCCTGCACGATCAGCCGGATCGTTCCGTCCGGAGCGCGGAAGAGGCGCTGGATCGACGCGACCGTGCCGAGGCGATACAGGTCCTCCGGGCCGGGCAGCTCGAGATCGGGTTTGCGGGAGGCGACCAATCCGATCAGGCGGTCCCCGGCGACGACGTCGTCGACCAGCTTGACGGAACGGGATTGACCGATGGTGAGGGGAAGAGGCGTGTGCGGATAGGCGACCAGGCCGCGCAGCGGCAGGAGGGGCAAGATGTCCGGGATAGGCCGGCCATCGCCCGGCGTCGGCACGACGGCGGAGGCGTCTTCGCCTTCGGCGTGAACGGGGATCGTGGCAGCCATTTGAACGTGGGAGGCGCGCCCGGCCGCAACCAGGGGTGATGGTCGCCTTCGGTGGTCGAGCAGGCGATCGGCGTCCACTGTCGCTCCCCTGCCGGCCTAGCTGGTGATCGAGATCGTCTTTGGGTGCGCCTTGGGGAGGGCGACCCGCAGGAAGCCGTCACTGTAGGTGGCTTCAATGCGTTCGCTGTCGACGGGCGTGTGGATGTGCACGTCGACGAGGAATTCCCCGTAGTTGATCTCCATCTGATGGAAGGCTTTGCTTCCCCCTGCTTCGGGCCGGCTGCCGCGGATGGAGAGCACCTGGTGGTCGAAGGAGACGGCGAGGTCGACACCTCGCATGCCGGCCAGCTCGACCACCACCATGTAGGCCGACTCGGTTTCGTAGACGTCTGTGGGAGGGCGCCAGGCTCGGCCGCGTCGCCGTAGTCCCCAGCCCAGGCCGCCAAGCAGATCGGCGGTGGAACCTTCCTCGTCAGCCGCGGACAGCGAGGCCGGTACGCGGAAGGAGTCGGTGGGCTCTTTCCTCATGCAAAGTACCTCGCGCGGGTCTTCGACCCACGGTGAAGGCGATTCTACCACAGGGCCTCTGCACGACTCGCAGGCCAGGCCTCCCCGAGGGCGAAACCGGCGACGGAGAAACGGAGCCGCGAGACGGGAATCGCCCGCCCCTCGTGCGGCTTCGAGCGCGAGGCAGCCTGTTGGCCCGGCGCCCTAGTTCTTGTAGAATGCAGGGGGGCCACGTCGTGCCGGACGTAGCCTGGCTGCCGGGAGGGCAGGCGATGGGCGACCTCGAGACCGTCCTGAAACAGGCCGAGCTCTTCGAAGGCCTGTCGCCGGAAGAATTCCTGGCCCTCTCCAGCCTTTGCCGGGAGAAGCGCTACCGGGCCAACGAGACGATCACGCGCCAGGGCGCCGAAGGGGATTCCCTTTTCGTCGTCTGCGAGGGGTTCGTCGAGGTGAGTCTGAGCGCGATCGAGCCGGACACCGGGCCGCGGGCCGTCGTCCACCTGGGCCGGGGCCAGATCTTCGGGGAGATGGCCCTGGTCGATCAAGGCCCCCGCTCCGCCACGGTCCGATCGATTACGGACGATACCGTCGTGCAAGTCATCGACCACGAAGCGTTCACGGCCTTGTGCGAGAAATACCACCACCTGGGATACATCGTCATGCGCAATATGGCCGCCGACCTCTCCTTCAAACTGCGGCACCGCAACCTGACGGGGCGTTGAGGGGCGACGATGACGCCCATCTACAAGGTCAGCTACGTGGTGCGCGGAGAGGACCATCCGGGGGCGATCCTCAATATGGAGCACGCCCCGCGAGTCGGTGAGCACGTGCACATCGGTGAGAGGGAGTTCACCGTCGTCGAAGTCCAGGAACTCATACCCCCGCGCGACGAGTTCCACTTCCTCCACGCGACGGTCCGCGCCGGCTCAGGGCCGCTCCGCTAGAACTCGAACTCCTGAAAGTCGCGGGCGAGCTCGACCGGACCCTGGAACGTTGAACGCGCCTGGCTCAGCAGCGCGGCATCGTCGCGATCGATCGTCGGATAGTGGATCAGAAGCAGGCGGCCGACTTCCGCTTCCTGCGCGATTTCCCCGGCCTGGGCCGCCGACGAATGGCCCACCCCCCCGCCCGACGACTCATGCAGCAGCACGTCCGCCCCTTCGGCCAGCCGCACGACCGACGGCGTGGGCTCGGTGTCGCACGAATAGGCGATCACCCCCGACCCGGCCAGGCTTTCGATGCGCACGCCGATCGTCGGCACCAGATGCCGCACCGGTGAGGCCAGGATTCGGTACTCGGCCTTCTCGAGAACCGGGATGCGTTCCTGCTCCGGCAGGCGGTGGAAGGCCACCGGGAAGAAGCCCGGCCATTTCTCCCAATGGTAGAAGCCCATCATGTCCTCGAGGCGCTCGAGGCAGGCGTGCAGTCCGTAGATACGGAGCGGCTGCCGGCGGCCCATCAACCACATGTTCATCAACAGGAGGGGGACGCCGGAGACGTGGTCCGGATGGAAGTGCGTGACGATCAGATCGCCGATCTCTTCGAGGGTGATCCCTGCCTGGGCCAGCCGCACCTTCGGCGAGGACACGCAATCGATCAGGACGACCCCATCCCTGCCCAGGATCGCCATGTGGGTGTTCTCATGCTGAGCGTCGGCGATGGCGTTGGCGGTGCCCAGGAGTAGCAATTTCGGCATCGCCTAACCCCCGGCCAGCAAGAGCAGCGCCAGACGAGGCGTGACGAAAACCTCGACCGCCGCTGCAGCTGCCAGCAGCGGGAAGACGACCCCGAGCATGACCCGGCTCCATTCCGCCAGGGCGGTCAACCAGGCCGACCCGAGCGTGCGGCCGCCCGCCGGACTGACGGCCACCAAACCCAGCCGGAGGATGGCCGCGCCGGCGATCACCGCCGCAGGGATCTCGAACAACGCGTGCGGCAGGACCAGCGCCGCCAGGTAGCGCACCACCGGCTCTCCGGCCATCGCCAGCGTTCCGGCGAAGTAGCCGATGATCCCCACCGGCGTCATCAACACGACCACGGCGAGGACTCCAAAGGTGAACCCGCCCAAGAGGCTGGCGAGCAACAGCGCCCGAGCATTGTGGAAGAACACCCACCACCATCCGCCGCCGCTGATGAATCCAAGGGCGTCCAGGTTGGCGCCCAGGCTGGCGCGCCCGCCCTCGAGGTCGAACACCGCAGCCGGCACGGGCCATAGCGCGGCGAATCGCACGCCCACCAGGTAGCCGCCGACCAGCGCCACCGCCAGGAGCAGCGCGCACGTCCGCAGCCGGGGGAGGCTTCGTCGGAACACCCCGCCATACCATCCCGCCAGCGATGGGGCCCCGTCCAGGAAGGCCAGCCGGAAGGTCCGCCACGCCCAGCGCAAGTCCAGGGCGTCGATCTCGCGGCCGAGCAGTTCCTCGCGGTCGAAGAGATAAAGGCCGCTTCGGACCAGCAGGATTGCCACCAGCGCCTGACCGAGGATGATCCACCACAGGACGTTGTAGCGACCCCAGAACATGATCAGGCTTTCCCCGATGATGAGCTGGGCGACCGGGATGATGATGAACGATGCCAGTAAGTTCGCCGCCCGCACCGAAGTGGTCAACGACGAGATGACCACGGCTCCGGAGACCATGACGACGGCCTGGACCGTCGTCAGCAGGAAGACCTGGACGAGCAGCACGGGCGAAGACGTCCATCCGATACGAAAGACCAGGCCGGCAAGGTAGACCCCGATGCCCAGGTAGGCCGCCCCCAGCGGAGCCACCAGCGCGGCCAGCATCTTCCCCAGATACAGTTCGCCGTTCGAGAGCGGCGTCGCCAGGAGCGGTTCGAGCGAAAGCCGTTCGCGTTCTCCGGCGAACGTCTCCAGCGCGATGACCAGGGAGATCGAGATCGGGAAGAACCCCACGACCATCAGCAGGAAGGGGATCAGCCGTTCGGCGATGATCGGTGCGCCGTATTGGGCAACGAAGTCGACGGCCGTCTGTGCCGTAAAGTTCATGAGCAGGGGAAAGAACAGTGTCAACAGGGCGATGGGAGTCAGGATGCGCCAGTCGCGCAACTGATCCCGTATCTCGCGGGAGGCCACGATCCACGCGCCGCTCAAGACCCCGTGAGGCGCGACCGCCGCGGTCACAGCAACGACTCCGCCGGCGTCCCGACAGCCCGAAGGTAGACTTCCTCCAGCGTACGCTCGACCGGAGCGAGGGTCACAACCTGGCGGCCGGCGCGCGCCATGGCCGTCAGCACCTGGGGATTGACCCTCTGGGGATCCCGCGTGCGGTAGCGCAGCCAGTCGGGGCCGCTCGCAGTCGCCGTGGCCTCGGGCGGCAGCAGACCGGCGGCCCCATCGACGGCCTGGGCCAGGCGCAGCTCCATGACCGGATCTCCCAGAAACGTCCGTTTGAGGTCGTCCGCGCCTCCGACGGCCACCAGACGTCCAGCCCGGATGATGGCGATGCGGTCCGCCAACGCCTCGGCTTCCATCAAGTTGTGCGTGCAGATGATGAGGGCGCGCCTGTCGGTCCGCAGGGCCTGGATGCTTTGGCGGACCTGGTGGGCGCTCGCCGGGTCCATCGCCGAGGTCGGCTCATCGAGCAGAAGGACGGGCGGCTCATGCAGCAGCGCCCGAACCAGGGCCAACTTCTGGCGCATGCCCTTCGAGTATTCACCCAGACGGCGCGCCCCAGCGTCCGCCAAGCCGAACGTCTCCAACCAGGCGTCGCTTCGCCGGCGGATGACAGCCGGCGCCAGGCCGTAGGCGCGCCCGAAGAAGGACAGGTACTCGGCCGCCCGCATTCGGGTGTAGAGGCCGTGATGCTCGGTGAGCAATCCGATCGACTGGCGAACCTGGCGTGGGGAGGCGGTGACGTCGAAGCCGGCGATGGCGGCCCGGCCGCGCGACGGCCGCAGCAGCGAGGCCAACATGCGAACCGTCGTCGTCTTGCCGGCGCCGTTGGGGCCCAGGAGCGCCACGACCTCGCCGGCTCGCACCTGGAAGGAAACGTCTTCGACGGCCTGAAAGCCGTCGAAGCTCTTCCCGAGACCCTCGGCCTCGATCATCACGCCGTCCATGAAGCGCGGGAAGATCCCTGCGCCTCCTTGTGTCACCGATGGTAGGCGCAGGGATTATCCCTGCGCCTCCTTGTGTCAGTTATGGTAGGCAGAGGGATCATCCCTGTGCCTCCTTGTGTCAGTTATGGTAGGCACAGGGATCATCCCTGTGCCCCCTTGTGTCAGTTATGGTAGGCACAGGGATTTTCCCAGCGCCTCCTTATGTCATCGAAGGTTGGCGCTGGGATTATAGCAGTCGGGGAATCCGGTCACAACGGGCCGGGAATACTACTGTGGTCAGTGGCCAGTGGTCAGTGGTCAGTGGCCAGTCGCCAGCGATCGATGATGGTACAGGGACTGGCAGCCGGCGAGAAGCGGCCCATGGCATCCTGAGCGTCGCGAAGCACCGCGTAGCGACTGCGAAGCGTCCCGTGGCGGAGCGGAGGGAAGCGAAGGGGTAGTCGAAGGATGCCGTCGAACAGTCCCTTTCCTGTGCCCGTAGCAGCGCTTCGACTTTGCTCAGCGCGCCGCCGGCAAGCTGACGGCTGGAGGCTGGCGGCTCAGGCGGCCGCGGCGCGGCGCTGGCGGACGAAGATGATCGCTCCGCCGACGACGGCAGCCACCAGCATCACGCCCTGGTTGAAGTTGATCCCGAAATACGGGACGTAGTCCAACCGAAGGAATTCGAGAAGGAAGCGCCCCACCGAATACCCGACCAGATAGAGCAGGAACAGGTCCGGCGGGCGAAAGCGCGCCCGATGGTTGCGCCACAGCCAGTACAGCGCGCCCGCCAGGGCCAGATTCCAGAGCGACTCATACAGGAACAGGGGCTGGAATCGTTCAAAGGCTTCATAGCCCGGCATGCGATTCTCGGGCCGTATGAAGACGGCCCACGGCAGATTCGACGGGGGCCCATACAGCTCCTGGTTGACGAAGTTACCCCAACGTCCGATCCCCTGGGCCAGCGCCACACCCGGAGCCGCGAAATCCAAGAGCTCGACCAGGCTCAGCTTTCTTCGGCGAGCGAACAAATAGAGACCGAAAACGCCGCCGATCAAGGCCCCGGGCATGCCCAGGCCGCCCCGCCACGTGAACAGGATGTCGAGGGGATGGGTCAGGTAGTAGCGCGTGTCAATGCCCATGTCGAGCAGGGACTTGGAGGGGGTAAAGACGTGGTACAGCCGAGCGCCGATGATCCCGAAGCCGAGAGCCCACAGCAGGGCATCCCAGACGACATCCGGGTCACGCCCGGCGCGCTTCATCATCGAGGCCGCCAGGTACGCCGCTGCGGCGGCGCCGCTGATCAGGATGATGCCGTAGAAGCGAATGTACAGCGGGCCGAGGTGAATGCCGTAGGCGTCAAACATCGTCCGGAGGTCTCCTCGCCCTGCGGCGCAGGGCTCTTCCTTCGATCGGGGTCAGCGGCGCCGGGCCTGCCGGCGCACCATCCAGATCCTCTGGAGGGCCGTCAGATTCGCCAGCACCGTAATCAGGCCCAGGCCGATCCGATCGAACCCGAGCAGCAGCGCCGGCACGAGAACCAGGTAACGCTCAAAGCGCGTCAGGATCCCACCCCGCGCTTCGAACCCCAGCGACTCGGCGCGGGCCTTGGCGTACGAAACCAACACGGAGCCGGCGGCGGCGCCGAAGGCCAACCCGGCGCCGATGCGATCGCCCGAGGTCAGGTAGTGGACGATCAGTCCGCCCAGGATGAAGAGCTCCGAGTAGCGGTCGCTGACGGAGTCGACGAAGGCCCCCCAGTCGGAGGCTTCGCCTCGCAGGCGCGCCATCGTTCCGTCGAGGGCGTCGACCGGCCCCATGGCGAGCACCAGGATTCCGCCGACGAGGAAGTTGCCCGACGCCAGGTAGAGAGCGGCGATGAAATTGCCGGCCAGGCCCGCCAGGGTGATCGTGTTCGGTGCCAGACCGAGGCGCAGCAGAAAGCCTCCGGCCGGATCGAGGATCCAGCGGAACCACAGGCGCATCAAATCCGACAGGGTCGGGCGGGCCACTTCGGCTCGGTGGTCGATATCCATGGGCCTCTCGAAGGCGGGTGGGATGGGGTCGATGCTACCGCCCCCCTTCGGCCTCGTCAAGCCGCCGAACGGCGCGGCTTCACGAGTCTTCGTCCTCGGGCTCGTCGTCCTGGCCGACGAGGACCTCGCGCGTCTTGCCGCCGGTTTGGGAACGCCCGACGACTCCCAGCTCCTCCAGCTCATCCATCAGGCGCGCCGCCCGCGGGTAGCCGATGCGGAGGCGGCGCTGGAGCATCGAGGCGCTGGCAAATCCCGTCTGCTTCACGAGCTCGACGGCCTGCTCCAGGATCTCGTCCTGGTCGCCCATCGCCTCCTGCCGCACGAGCATGTCCTCCCAGGGGGCGCGGCGCGCCTCAGGTTCGACGACATGCTCGGCCTGCCAGTAGGCCACCATGCGCTCGATCTCCTCGTCGTCCACGTAAGCGCCCTGAACGCGCGTGGGGGCGCTCGCCTCCGGCGAGACGTAGAGCATGTCGCCCTTGCCCAGCAGCGTCTCGGCGCCGGTGGTGTCCAGAATGACGCGCGAATCGATCATCGAGGCCACCGCGAAGGAAATACGCGCCGGGAAGTTGGCCTTGATCAGGCCCGTCAGGATGTCGGTGCTCGGGCGTTGGGTCGCCACGACCAGGTGCAACCCTGTGGCCCGCCCCATCTGCGCCAGGCGGACAAGGGTGTGCTCGGTCTGATCGGGGGCCATCATCATCAGGTCGGCCAGCTCATCGATCATGATGACCAGGCGCGGCAGGCGTTCGGCCTCCTTCTTGCGGCGCAGCTTGCGGTTGTAGGCCTCCAGGTCGCGTGCGGCGGCCTGCTCCAGCAGACGGTAGCGCCGGTCCATTTCCGCCGTGCACCAGCGCAGGACGACGGTGATGCGCTCCAGCTCGGTCTCGACCTTTCCGATGAGGTGCGGCGCGCCGTTGAAGCGCACGAGCTCGACCATTTTCGGATCGATCATGACCAGGCGCAGGTCATCGGGAGTGTTGTTGAACAGCAGGCAGGTGGCCAGGGCCGTGATGCACACCGACTTGCCGGAGCCGGTCGTCCCGGCGATGAGCAGGTGCGGCATGGCGGCCAGGTCGGCCGCCACGGCCTGGCCGGCGACGTCGCGCCCGAGGCCGATGGCCAGCGGCGATCCGACGTGTTGGAAGGGCTCGCTCTCCATCACCGACCGAAGGCGCACGAGCGCGGCGCGGCGGTTGGGGACCTCGATGCCGACGTAGGCCTGCCCGGGTACCGGCGCCTCGATGCGCAGGGCGGGCGTCGAGAGCGCCAACGCCAGGTCCGAGGCGAGGGCCGAGATCTGCGATACGCGGACCTTCTGTTTCTTGACCTCGCCTTCGGGAGTCGCGTGCTCGACGAACCCCGGCTCGACGGCGAACTGGGTTACCGCCGGCCCAGTCCGAAAGTCGACGACCTTGGCCGGAAGACCGAAATCGGCCAGGGTCTTTTCGATCAGGCCGGCCATCTGATTGATCTCGCGAGAGGTGACCCTCGTCGACTCGCTTTTCTCGAGAAGATCGAAACCGGGCAACCGGTCGTCCCGCTCGATGCGGCGTGCCGGCGCTTCGGCGCCCGATTCCACCTTGAACGACTTGCGGAAGGCACGTGGGACGGACGGGCCGGCCGGCCGCGGCGCCTCCTCGGGACGGGCACGCGACGCCACGGATTCCAGCGGGCGCGGCTCGGGCAGCCATTCCTGGTCCGGCGGCTCTTCGGCGCGGGCGCGACGCAGGTGAGGTGCGGCTGGAGGCGCTGCGGCGACGCGGCGCGAGGCTAGATAGAAGCCGCCTGCGGCCACAGCCAACAAGACGACGCCGGCTGCGATCGGCCCAGCCACTCCCCCCAACAGAGAGCTCAGGCCCCAACCTATCAGGCCGCCTCCGCCGCCCGCCTCGCTTTCGGCCAGAGACAAATGCCCGAGGGCGGCCACCGCGCCCATCAACGCAAACAGGCCGAGCTCGACGCCGATGACTTGAAGCCAGGGAATGGCCACCGGCCGACCCAGGCGTCGGAGCGCCAGGACGGTCGCTCCGCCGGCCATCGTCACGGGGACGACGAAGGCAAACCATCCCAGCCAGCGCCTCAGGAGAAGAACCCAGCCGTCGACCAGAGCGCCCGAGGTCAGCCGCATCATGGCCAGCAGAGTCAGGAGGGAAATCGACGCGAGAAGGACGGCGCCGATGTCTTCGCTGTGCTCGCGCAAACGACCGGCGAGGCTCCAAACCACCTCGGAGAATCCACGTCCGGAGGAGGCTTCGCGCGAACGAGAGCTCTTTCGCCGGGAGCCGGCCATCCTGACCTAGACCCTTTCCACGGCGAAGGAAGCTCGGCCCGACTCAGCCGGCCGATAGGGCTTCGGGTTCACGATGCTCGATTGGAGTTGGGACGTCGGCGGAAGGTACATCCCTCAGGGTCAGGCCGAGGCGCCGCGCCGCGGGTTCGATGCGGACGATTCGGGCGCGCACTTTCTCGCCCTCTCGCACAGCGTTGCGTGGATCTATCAAGGACCCTTCCCCAAGTTCCGAGACATGGATCAGGCCCTCCAGCCCGCGTTCAAGACAGACGAAGGCACCGAACTTGACGACGTTGGTGACAACCCCTTCAACGACCTCACCTACCCGGAATCGTTCCTCGACCGTCAACCAGGGATCGGGCTGCAGAAGCTTCATGCTCAGGGCAATCCGGCCCTGGTCGGGATCCACCGAAAGGACCACCGCCTCGACCGTCTCGCCGCAGTGGACGACGTCGGCCGGATGCCGGACCCGGCCCCAAGAGAGCTCAGAGACATGGATCAGACCCTCAATCCCTCCGAGATCGACGAAGGCTCCGAATGCGGTCAGATTGGTGATCGCGCCGCGCACGCGCTGGGAGGTCTGCAAACCTTCCAGGACCTGCGTCCGGCGGCCCGCAGCGGCCTGGGCGGCACGCTCCGAGAGGACCAGGCGTCCCCTCTCCGGGTCGTACTCGATGACCTTCAAGTGCAGCGTCCGGCCGGCCATGGCGGCCATCGCCCGCACCCGCTCCGCCTCCGGCAACCCCGCGGGGACTTCCAGGAGGTGGGACACCGGGACGAAGCCGCGCAGACTCTGCGCCTGGACCAGCACCCCGCCCCGATTCTGGCCGATCACGGGAAGATCGATCGGTTCGTCGGCCTCGTACAGTCGCCTGGCCCAGAGCCAGTCTTCGGCCGCTACCGCAGGGGGACGGTCTGCGCTCTGAGCCGTGCTCCGGCGGGCCGGTTCCGGCGCGCTGCGTGGCTCGTCCCGTAAAACAGAAGCCCACCACCCTTCGTCCATAGGCGGCGGGACTTCCCCCTGGAAAGGTTCACCGCGCGACATCCCTTCACCTCACACAAAGCCCAACGTCGGGCCCCCCCGACGTGAGCTAGGATACTCGACTCCACCCGGAATGCAAGTCAGCGCCCCGCCCCGCCGTTGGCTCGGGCGACCGCCTCGCGCTCCATCTCGCCGATCGCCCCTGCCACGGCCTCTATGGCTACACGCTGTTTGCGGTAAAGGTCGGCTTCTGACATGGCCAGGCGCAGCGCTACGTCGCGAACCTTCCGTCCCTGAAGGAACTTCATCTCGAGGATGTTATAAAGCATCCACTCTCCGGTGAAACGGCGTTCGCCTCCGGGGCGGACGGATTCAACGGCTTCGAGCAGCACCGACCGGAGGGCGTTCACCGGATTGCCCTCGTTGTTGTCCATGGCCTGCCGCACGACGCTGAGCCGCAAGAGCGGGCTGCGCGTCAGGCGCGGTCCGCCCCAGTAGTGGCTCAAGGCCTCGCGCACCAGGACCGACAAGTCGCCTTCGGATCGCAGGCTTTCAGCGCCGCCGGTGAACGCATCCGGCACGGCATAGCGGGCCGCCGCCCGCATGCGCTGGATGGCCTCGGCCTGGGGCAGCAATCGATCGGCGGCGGCGAAGACTTCCCGCTGGAGGAGACGCTCGGACAGAGCGATCGACGCCCGCTCCACCAGATCCGCCACAGCAGCCGACTCCTCCGCTGAGAAGTCCGGCTCCGCGGCCCGCCCGCGCAATCCCATGAGTCCGATCATGTCGTCCGCCGTAGCCGACCGCAGCGGGAAGAGCCAGTAGGCGTCCCAAAGAAACACGGCCCCGAGCGCCTCGAGGTCGCGCCTGCGGCTGTCGACGAGCACGGAGGGAAGCTCCTGGCTGTCGCGCAACGGATCGTCGGGGCCGACGGCGACTTCCAGCTCGAGTCGGCCCTGGGTCACGGCGGCCACAAAGGCCGAGCGGGTGCGGGCCACATCGCAGGCGGCGTTGAGGATGGACTCGAGGAACTGCACCAGGTCGCCGCTGGTCAGGAGCCGCTCCTCGAGGAGATGCAGGCGGGCGATGTCCTTGCGGTCCTCCCCGTAGAAGAACCACCGCTCGATGGTCGGGCGCACCAGGGTGATGACGAACTGGAGCGAGAGCAGCGTACCGACCATGGCGAACGGCACCAGCCGGCTCTGCTGCAACCCGACGAGGGCCGAGAAACGATTCACAACGACCGTGACGGCAAGCGTCGTCGAGGCCACGAGGGGCCCTCGCAGGATCCATTGGAACAGTCGGCTCTTGACAACCCGGTCCGGAACGCTGACTCCGAAGTAGGCGACGGCGTAGGCCATCATGACCAGCTGCAGGCCGACGGCCATGTTGATCAGAACCAGGGCGCCCCAGAAGACCGAGGGCCACGCGAGGAGGAACCCGCCGCCCGACGTCAATACCGGGTACGCCGTCAGGACGGGGCCGATGGCGCCGACCATCAGGTAGCGCATACGCCTCCGACTCGCCCGCGTGAGGCAGCGTCGGTAGGCGCGAACGAGATTGGTCGTCGCCAGGGCGAGTCCGGCCAACAGGAAGGCGGCGAAGAGGCCGAACCAAGGGCCGGCCGTCAAATAGGGGACGCCGTCCGCCCACGCGAGCCCTCCGACGATGGAGGGGCCGAAGGCGACGGCCACCAGGAAGACGGCGCCGAGGGCGTATCCCACGAGAACGGCGGCGAAGCGGCGGCCGCGTGACGGGCGGCCGGTGGCGGCCAGCAGCGCGTCGGTGAAATGAAGGTAGGCGGCCGGCAGGAAGGCGATCCCGATCCACTGCAACCGCATCCAGATGGCGACTTCGAAATCGTCCGGCGCCGTGCCGGCCAGGACGTCGGTGAAGTGGACGATCGTCACGCACGCCAGCAAGAAGGCCAGCGACCTGGCCACGCGCTCACGCAGGTTGAAGGTGAGGGCGTACAGCAGCAGCGCGAAGGCCGTGATGGTCGTCCCGGCATTCGTGATCTCATTCAGGACGCGCAGGACGGCCGGAAGCAGGTCGGCGGATGGCATGGTCGGTCAGCGCAGGTCGATCGAGAAGAACAGGCTGATATCCTCGTCGGGGTAGTAGTGGTCGCTGTAGCCCGAGAAGACGAAGCCGAGCTTGCGCGCCAGCATGATGGCCGGGTAGTTCTTGCTCTGCATTTCGAGGAAGAGGCGCTGGTGGCCGCGGGCTCGTGCCCAGTCGATGGCGGCGCCCAGCAGGCGGGCGCCCAGCCCCTGGCGGCGTTGACGCTGCGCCACCGCCAGATCGCACACCCAGACGGCCCCCGGCGCGGGGGCCGGCATCAGCGCCAGGTAGCCGGCGGGTTCCTCATCCACCTCGGCCATCAACACGGCGCTGCGTTGAGTCCACTCGTCGGCCAGACGTCCCGGGCTGCGCGGGTAGTCGACGCGCATCGCCCGCGGAAGGCGCACCTCCTGGAAGGCGACACTGACGTCGCCCGGGGCCCCGCCCAGTGCCATCTGCCATACATGGTCAGTGCTGTAGGAATGGTCGATGGCCATCAGGCGGGCGATGTCGGTGGAGATGGCGGGCCGGATGACGACGTCAGACATGAAGGATCCTCGGGGGCTCCCCTAACCGGCCGGCAAGATCCGGACGGTGAGGACGCACGGCATCGGGGCGTTCCCGGCCGTGTCCGTCACCACCAGGCGAAAGGCGTAGTCGCCGGGGGTGACGATGCTGGTATCCCAGGCGCCCAGTTCCCCATCCACAACGGTCTTCGTGCCCGCCGAGATCGCCCGCCACACGGAGCCGGGGATGGGGGCCCCGCCGCTGACAGGGATGTATTCGTACTTGAAGAAAGCGAAGTTGAGGATGTTGGCCGTCCCGGTGACGGACACCACGCCGGAGAGCGAAGCGCCATCCTGTGGGGACGTCAGCGTAGCCAATGGATTGTCGCAACCGGCGCGATCGAGGGCGGCTTGAGGGAGCGGAGTCGCCGCGGCGAAGCCCGTACCCTGAGGCGCCGGTTGCGCCGAGGCCAGCAGCGAAACCGTGGGCAAGGCGGTCGGGCGGCCCGAAGCTGGCACGGCCGGGGCCAGAAACGTGGCGATGACAAACGTCGCCAACCCGGCGGCGCCCACCAGCACCAGCATCCCTATCGCCGTTCCCATCCCCTGGTCGGCCCGCTCCCGCTCCAAGCTGAATGCGGCGTTTTGGCGAACGCGATAGCGCCGCCAGGCCGCGCGCAGATAGACGGCGCCCACCACGGCCAGCAGCAAGTAGATCCACCCTTGGTAGGATTGGACCAGGAGAAGGAGTTCTTCCATCGGGCCTCGGCGTCACAGGCGGCGCAGCACTTCCCGGATCAGTCCCGACAACTGAGGGACGATCCGCTCACCTGCCGCCAGCACCTCCTCATGCGTCGTGGGCGTCGAACCATCGAGGTTGGCCTTGTTGCTGATGCCTGAGATACCCAGAACCCGCAGGCCGCCATGCCGGGCTACCGTCACTTCGGGCACGGTCGACATCCCGACGGCGTCGACCCCGGCCAGGCGCAGGAAACGCAGGTCCGCAGGGGTCTCGAACGATGGCCCCCCGAGGCACGCGTAGACACCCTCCCGCAGGGCGAGGCCGAGGGACTCGGCCGACTGCCGGGCCAGCGCCAGCAGGGCGCGATCATAGGTCTGGCTCATGTCGGGAAAGCGGGGGCCGAACTCGTCGAGGTTGGGCCCGAGGAGCGGCGAATGCCCGGCCATTCCGATGAGGTTCAGGTGGTCGGTGATGAGCATCAAGTCGCCCGGCGCGAACTCCTGGTGGACGGCGCCGGCCGCGTTGGTGACCACCAGCATCTCGACGCCCAGGCGCTGCATGACGCGAATCGGAAGGCCCAGGCGCGGCATCGGGTAGCCCTCGTAGTAATGCGTTCGGCCCTGCATCACGAAGACGGTCTGACCTTCGAGCTCACCCAGGATGATACGGCCGGCATGACCGGCGACCGAAGACACGGGCCAACCGGGGATCTCGCGCCCATCGATGCGGATGCCTTCTACGGCATCGGCCAGGGGCCCGAGGCCCGACCCCAGGATCAAGCCGACGGAAGGGAGGATTTCCGTACGCTGCTGAATAGCGCTCGTGGCGGCGTCGATATCGTCGATCGAGAGAAACTCCATCCGGGGCCTTTCCTTGGATCAGTCAGGGTCGGCGGCGACCCGATGCAGACGCATGGCATTGGCGCTGCTCAGCCCGAGCAGCTGCTGGACTTCCTTGCGGCTGTGCCCCTGCTGGAGCAGATGCTGGGCCATCGTGTGGCGCAAGGAATGAGGGGACAGATCTCCGCCCAGTCCGGCCCGCGCCGTCCAACGCTTGACGACGAGCCACAACCCCTGTCGACTGAGTCGCTGGCCGCGCTGATTGAGAAACAGCGATCGATCGTCGAGGCGCCGGGCGAGATGGGGCCGGCCATCCACGACGTAGCGGCGCATCGGCTGCAGGGCCGATCCGAGCGGGATGCGGCCCTGGTCCTGCTGCGGGCGGGCGACCCACCCCTCCTCCAACTCCACGTCGTCGACGCGCAGGGCCACTGCTTCAGCGGCCCTGAGCCCGGTAGCATACAACAGGGCCAGCAGGGCGGCGTCGCGCAGAGCTCGGGGCGAATCCTGCTGAGCGGGTGCGGTGAGCAGCGCGCTGAGTTCCTCGGGCGTGAGCACCCGCGGCCGAGGTCGAGGCGCCCGCGGCGGGCGCAACCCGGCCCTAAGGCTG